>ERZ810424.4-NODE-4-length-120851-cov-15.3116_pt1 | contig 120851 bp, 123 predicted proteins | sample MGYA00520270_ERZ810424 | MGnify/ENA primary metagenome ERZ810424 (study PRJEB31588, sample SAMN03399971) | human gut metagenome | study: EMG produced TPA metagenomics assembly of the PRJNA231909 data set (A prospective, longitudinal analysis of the... | reverse complement strand
CGCTCCAGCTTGTGCTGTTCCTGTGCAAGCTGCGTCTCGGCTCGTTCCTTTTCGGTTCGGACCTGTTTAAGGGTTTTCGGTTTTGTCATTGTGATTGACCTCCTTGTTTGATTTTAGGGATAAAAAAAGACCGCTGACTTTGTACGCACACGGCGCAGGTCAACGGTCTGATTTTCCGTATTTACTTGTTAATCTGGGTATGAGAAATTGAAAATTATTTAATTCTCTGTGTGCCTAATTGTAATTGCTCAACCGCTATTTTTGTTTTATTGTCATCTTCCTTTTGGAGATTTTCTATTTCCGAACTCCGAATAGTCAAAATGATTTCGTCCCCAACCTGTAAATCATCAAGAGTTATAGCTACAACATTTTGTGTATCATAATTACAATAAATCATTGGAATTTTGGAACAGTCAATAAGACAATCATTCCCTAAAACACCTTTTTCTTCGCTATCTTTTGTGGTTATGATTTTATTTTCTTTATCAATTTCTGTTATTATCGCATTGACACCTAAAGTAAGTGGTTCGTTTGTTTGTTGTCCAGAACACGCAACTAAAGTAAAGGTACAAACGAATATACATAATGCCATCATCATTCTTTTTATCATAAGTTCCTCCAAATTTATTGATATCAAACTTGCTGGCGGTGAACAGCATTTTATGCTGTTTGCGGACGGCAAGTCCACAGGGGATAGCCGCTTTAGCGGCGCAAGGGGGTGTAGCCACCTTGACGGAACGAAGTGACGCAACATTCTCGGTCGGGCAGTTTTCTTCTGCTGACCGGGAATGAAGCTCAGCAGGACGCATTACTCTCGATAGAGAGTATAGAAGTGCGCCCTTTAGTTCCTAAAGGGTTTTTCTCCGGCTTAATTTCTCGACAAACTGCAATTAGTCATTTCAGCAAGTATTTTCCGAGTCCTACCTGAATCAAATACAGGGCAAGGATATGTGCTGGATAAAAAACATAAAAGAAGTATTTCAGCTTCAATTTACCACGTTTTCCGTTGTATAGCAGAATAAGCAAGCCGGCAAGAAGCGTACATAAAGGTGGTTGATTCCCCGTTGCCCCCATGTAAGCCAAAAGAAACAGCAGCACTTGATAGATTCGGTGATTACGGCAAATATAAAATGCTGATATGAATAAGATCCCCTGCATACCGTAGTCACAACGGATTCCTTCCGCAATGCTGGAAAAAAGTACTACACTGAGAACTTGCAAGACTACTGATTTTATTCTATCCACTGGTAGGTCGGATTCACACGAAAATCTTTCAAGGCATACCAATGTCAATAAGCCTAAAAACAAGGTGAAAAATACATTTTGATACTTCAAGTAAAACGGAAATGTACCTTCCATTCGTGAATACGCACTAAAGAAACCTATGTCAAATGGAATTTCCGAAATAAGGGCAAATGCAAGCATCAACCCAATATAGCGTTTTTTACTTCTTGTGTGTTGGAATCCTTCTGCCAGCAAAAAACAGAATAGCGGAAAAGCAATCGTCCCAATGCTTTGCAAATCAAACCGTATGAGATTATCTATCTCTTGGAATCTCTCCCACGACATTTGTTCGTTATCTACCATAGTCCCCCAGTAGTTTGATAGTAGCCATTGCAGCACAATTTTACATAGATGGTCAATAACCATTGTCAGTACAGCAATAAACTTTAACGAATTTCCCGTGAGAAATTGAATGCGATTTATTTTCCTATCAATGCTCATAATGTAACCTTCTACCAACTTCCAATTTTACGATTTTTCGTATTCAAATTATACCATAAAACTTGTGAACATTTCTACCGCAACTTTGGACTATATGAGAAAAGTCCGAACAGTTTTCTGCCCGGACTTCCTCGCTCAATCATAAATCAATTCCGCTTTCACAATCTCCTCTGCCTGTGCCTTGCAAGCGTTCATCTGCCGCACCCATTCCATTTGGTTTTCGGCTTTCAGCCTTTCGGTCACGCCGTACTGCTTTGCCAGCTCTGGCACGATCAGTTCCATGCGGCTTCGTGCCGCTTCGTCAATCTCGGCGCAATGCTCAAAGAGCTTGTCGAATAGCGCCAGCTCATTGAACAGTATCGGGCGGTGCATTTTCAGATACGCCTTACCTGAAGTAAATAACCTACCCAATGATGAGACAATAGCTGCCATGAAAGAAGTAGACGAAATGCGTAAGCATCCTGAACAATATCCATCCTTCACTTCCGTTGATGGGATGTTTGACGCGCTCTTAAAAAGTGAAGATTCTGACGAAGTTCACTCCCCAATATAATTTTAATTACATCCATAAAAAAAGAGCCTATCATGCGCCTAGTGCCTCTGATGCATCAGATCCTTTGGCTAACGTCCGAAACGTCCATGAAAATAGCTCTTTTTCTAACTTTGGGTGCCACAGGGTTCCTGCATGGGTCCGTTACCCACCGCAACCAATTACCTGTTGTGCACGTGACAGGAATTACACTCTTGATATAAATATACCCTACTTTACTTACTGTGTAAATATACCGTAAGTATAATTCGCTTGTCACATTTCCTTTTCTCTGTACCATGGATTTGCATTACGTGCATACAATTTCGCTCCGTACTTCGTATAATCCGCATCCACATTTTTCTATCATATATTTCTCACCTTTTTCATTTAATTCGTCGCATCTCTTTTCTGCCTTCCTTCGGGATGTCCAAACAGAATCAATTTCATAATACTCATCCCCATTACAACAACAGCAGATCACTATATCACCATTTTCATCCTGTCTACTTCCTTTCCAATACAAAAGGGATAGCGCAGATATCTAATGTACCTGCTCTATCCCTATCCTTCTAAAACCACTGGTTACTGCTGTAACTGTTTAATAACCAGTTCTCTTTTTTCTCCCTGGATTCCCAAGGCATCCAGTGCCTTTTCCTGTGTAAATCCGGTGGTTTCCATAAGATTTTTTACGATTTTAACATGTTGTTTTAGCGCATATTCCTTTGCGTATTTCTCTACTGCTTCACTCATGGTTTCACGTTCTCCGTTCCACTCCAAACAGGGCAGTCACCTTCGTAACCACCCTATTTCCGGTTTATTCCTGCTGTAACTGTTTAATAACCAGTTCTCTTTTTTCTCCCTGGATTTCCAGAATATCAAATGCCTTTTCCTGTGTAACCCCAGCGTTTCCCATAAGCTTTTTTACATTTTCAGTAGCTTCTCTGATTGCTCTTTGTTCTCCATATTCCTTTGCATATTCCTTCGCATATTCCTTTGCATATTCCTGTACTGCTTCACACATGGAATCACGTCCTTCCTCTACTTCTTTGAAATGTTTTACGCCTTGTGACAGTTCCTTATAATGCATATTGTCGGGGTCTACCTGATGGAAATCACTCATAAGCTGACCGATCTCGTCATCCCCCTTATAGTTCCCGTTTACATATACGATATGTGATCCGTCCTCGAAGATTTCCCCTGTCTCTCTTACATATCGGTCGATATGGTATACCGGTAAACCTTTTTTGAACTTATCGTGCCTGTAAATAAAGATCACATAGGAATCCTTCAGTTTTTTGAACGGCTGACCTTCCTTCAGCATTTTGGAATCCAGCACACTGCTGTGGTATCTTGCCCTGCGGATATGGGCGCCTTCGGAATTTCCCTGCACCTCAATGTCCATTTCCTGTCCATTTTCATCCAGTGCATACACATCCAGGGTAATGTTGCGTCCACCGACTTCGGCATTCCTGACCTCTTCCTGCCCGTTTACACGGATAACTGTGATTTTTCTCCCAAGAATGATCCTGAGGATCAGTTCGGTTGCCTCGATATTTTTATCAAACACCCGGCTCATCAGGTCATCATCAAACAGTGTCAGTCCATCAATCAGTCTGTTTACCTTTTCATAATCCTGCATTACTTTACTGCTTTTGTTTTCTGCCATTATAAACCCTCTTTCTGTCTTTATCTTATCATGTCAAAAATACCATTGCAATGAAATTTCTCTGAAATTTTCAGCATTTTAACTGTCATTCCCTATGCTGAAGTGCCACCAGGTAATCATCCACACCCTTCACGTTTTCTGCCCAGTTACCGTCTGTGTCCGTATCCCAGGTAAGTGTTTTTCCTTCTAAGCCAAGCTCCTTACAGATCTCAGCCAGCTTATTACATCCACGGTTGATATTATCCCGTTTGATCTGCTTTTTCTCACAGGGAATACTCTGCTTCTTCCAGTCCATACGATAGCAGGGACATTCCTTACAGTTTTCACTGTAATCTCCCTGGCAGACCGGTCGAAGCAGCTTGTCCATGTCATAGGCTTCATAGAGGAACCTGGTTCCCAGCTCTTTCATCTCATTTAAGACTGGCATCAGGTTTGCTGACTGGTTGACTCCGGGAACACACAGGAAGGTTCTTCCGGATAACGCATGGGCCAGATCTCCTTTTAATGGTCCTTCCGTAACAAATACCGTCTTATCTCCCGGCTTTCCCACGAAATGCACAGGGCTTCCGGAAGTCGTCCCTCCTTCAAAGTTGACGCTGGACAACCAGATATACTTTCTGCCATCGTAAGGGTGATCTAATCTAATCTGTACGCCGGTAATGAGTCCATCCGGATTTTTCACCGGTATCATAAAACCGGAAGCTTTTCTGTTAAAATAGATCGTCCATTCTCCGTCCTTATCCCTGTAAAATCCCGGAACGCCTTCTACCGTGCATCCTTCCTCGATCAACCGCTTGGTAAGCTTTTTATAGCCATATACCGGAGTACTCTTATACCCATTTGCTTCAATCTGTTCTTCCGTGAATCCACGCTTTAACAGACTGTCTTTGTGGCAGTCTGCCAGGATCAGCATCTCAAACAGCCTGGTATACGTCTTATGCTTTACGGCATCTTCTGCCATTTCTGCATTTGTGATCTGTGGTCTGGTGCTTTCTATCTCTCTTCTATGGATCTGCTCTCTCTTAAATGCACTTCCACCGGTAGCTTCGATAATCTCTTTTCTGGCGGTCTGGAGATCTACCCCGTATGCTTTCGCATACAGATTTAGCATTCCTCCGCTCTCACCGCACCGGTTACAACGGAATACATTCTTCTGAAAGTTCAGATTCATTTTCCCTTTATGGTCGTCACAAAGCGGACAGTCTACATCCAGGCTTACCGTATTCCGATGTCTGATCCGCAGATTCATCACACTTGCCACGTCACGAATCGTAAATGGAAAATCCTGCATTGCTGTACCTCTCCTTTCTATCGACCCCACAAAATGTGGGGCCCTATATTTTAGCAGGCAGGTGCAAGTGCCTGATCCAGCAGATACTTTGCTGCTGCACGAAGCAGGTTATCAGGACCTTTATAGGAATCCACATACCATTGTAAGGATCCAGGCTTCTCTACTGCAATCTGCCCTAGAGTCTTACCCTTGTAACATCCGGCAGAAACTACTACCTTTACTGCTAAGTCTCTGGTAAGCTTTCCGTAGATGTCATTTACCGGCATATCCCTTGTAATGCCAACAGTGGACTCCGGAGCCACATTATTTTGCATGAACTGCTCCTGTGGTGTCTGCTCCGGTTTCTTCGTAGGCTGCTGTGCTGCCTTGGGCTGTGGTGCTGCCTTGGGCGGTTGTACTTCCTCTTTTGAAGCCTCCTCCACCTGCATGATCTCATCCGGCATCGGGATATAATCCTCAATTCCACACTGTCCCGGAATCATATCTTCCATCAGGTTTTCTCCAACACTGCTCCCAAAAACTTCCTCTGGAATGTTCTCTGGACAGATGGGAGTTCCTGCCATCACTTCTTCATCGATGGGTGCCTCCGTTACTTCCGGATCCATCTCTTTTTCACGATCTGCAAACTGAAGTCCGAAACCGGCATCCGATAATGCCCGTCCCACAGCTGCCGTCTCTGCAAGTTCCACATACTTCTGACCGATCTCTGAATCATCCATGCGGTACTTCTGCGCAAACGCATTGGCAACATAGGAATCCTCCGGATCATTCTTGCTTAAATACACCTTAGCTTCCACAATTGCCATCTTCTCCGTGATACTACGGATCGTTTTCACGATCTTTCCTTCCGGATAGCAGAGTCGAAACCACAGTTTACGGTAAGCTACATCCAAGTAATATCTGGATGACTGGTCTTCCTTCTGTATCAGGCGCATAAACTTTCTCGGATCGAATCCTTCCACCTTGTGTAATGCTGCTACGGCTGTTTCCTGCTCATACATATAGGTCTGTTCACTCATTCTTTTTGCTCCTTCCATTTTGGGAAGGTGATATATAATAAATACCGCCTTCCCGCCTGTTTCTATGAATTTTTCTTTGCTGTAATAGATATGGTGCATTCGTCATCCTTAGGATCCCGTACTTTTATCCCGGTGATATCCTCGCTGACTATGCAAAACCCTGCATTTTCTAGTACATCTTTTAACTGTTCTGATATTCTGGATGCTTCCCTGATATGGCAGGGCTTACATCCGCAATGCGTCGTATTACATAATATCTTCTTCCCATCCTGCACATAGATGTCCGGATAGCATACGTTGAACCCTAATCGTTCCAGCATGGTGTCTGCGTACCCAAAGAGTACCCACATCAGCTGTTCATCCATAGGGAACCGCAGTGCTGCCTCGTTTCTGTCCATCTCAAGTACAGTAAGGAAATATTCATACGTGGCATTTAATAACTTTGCTCTTCTTTGTTTCATGTACTCCGGCATTACTATTTCGCTCATGCTATACCTTTCCTCCACTTTCCTCGTTGACTGCAGTCTTAAGATCCGTCCCTTCTCCTATATGGTAACGCTCATAATGCCAGTGATATACATTGTAAGCAGGCGTATACCATACCTCATTTTGAGGATCTATCCCAGGGTTGGTAATAGAATTACCGACAATTACGATTGCCGGAATAAATAACACCGAAAGCTGCAGATAACACATAAGAGCTGCTGATCTGTCAACGTCCTGTGCCACAGCCAACACCTGATAACCTGTAATTCCCATTTCTCTTACCGTTTCATAAAAAGAGAGTAAAAGGGCTCCGGATCCACACGCAGAATCGCTTACTGTCACATAACCTTTTTGGGAAATTTCTCCTGCAAGATTCTCGGTGGATAAACTTAATAAAGTCATCAGCTTGCATACATCATACGGAGTAAAAAACTGCCCTTTTTCATGCTTTTGCAAATCAAGCCTGTGATACATCTCTCCTAAAAAATCCTGCCCCGGATTTTCTTGCAGTGCATCCATGATGTTCGCATATAAACTCATTATTTTATACTGCTCTTTTTCGGAATATTGCTCCATTACCTTATCAATATTTTTACGAGCTTTCGTATCCCATTCCCGCAAAAATACTGATTGCGTTAAAGCACAGGCATAAATCACATCTTGCCACACTTTTTCTGCTGAATATTTCCTCGCAAGTTCCTGAAATGTCGCATAAAACTCATCCGCATATTTATTCATTGTCATCCTCCTATGCTGAAGCTTTCTTCGTAAGCAGTTCGTTGTATTCCCTTACGATCCGCTCTCCAAGACGGGTATTTCGCTTGTCGCACGCCGTGTTATGGATTGCCTGGTAGAGAGCCTTCTTACTGCCTACAATGACTATTTTTTCTTTTGCCCTGGTGATCGCCGTATAGAGGATGTTACGCCGTAACATCATGTAAAACATGGGAAGCCATGGAAGGATTACCACCTTGTATTCACTTCCCTGGCTCTTATGTACCGTTGTTGCATATGCGTGCTCGATAAGATCTGCATCCTCCGCACTGTATTCCACGATTCTTCCATCCGAAAAGGACAGCCGCATAAGATCCACGCCATCCTCATCCTGATAGATATCTGTGATATACCCGATGTCACCGTTACTGATGTCATTCTTATTTTTGTTATGAATGATCCGGTCTCCTTCCCGGTACAGCGCATTGCCGGCCTTTAATTCCCTGGCAATACTGCTTTTCGGATTTACCATCTCCCACAGCCTGTCGTTTAAGGCATTGACACTGGCTTCTCCCTTCTTACGAAACGGGGTAAGTACCTGCACATTGTCAATGCCATACGCATCCACAAAGGATCTGTAATATTCCGCAACCTTGTCTGCCGCTTCCGCTGCAGTATCCGCCGGGCAGAAAATAAAGTCATCTCCATAATCCAGGTTCGTATCATTCTCCTGCATCTTATGGGCGTTTGCTGCGATCCTGCTGTCCTTTCCCTGACGGAATACCATGTCAAGGGTTGTGACCGGGATCACGCCGCACAGCACAAGCTCGCGGAACACATTTCCGGGACCGACACTGGGTAACTGGTCTACGTCTCCTACGATCACCACGCGTACACCCTTTTCGATGTGCTTGAAAAGCTCATAGGACAGCCTCATATCAGCCATCGTAAACTCATCCGCAATGATAAAATCCTCGGATAACATTTCGTCCGCAGCCTCACACTCCTCATCGTTATTTAATCCAAGTGCGCTATGGAGCGTCAATGCATCACTTTTTCCGGTGCTTTCCGCCATGCGTCTGCTGGCTCTGCCCGTGGGAGCAGTTAATAAGATCTTTTCTTCTCCCAGCTTTTCGCTGATGTATAACAGAACCCGCTGCACCGTAGTCTTACCGGTGCCGGGACCGCCGGTGATAATACTCACCAGATTTATGAATGCCTTCTTTACTGCTTCCACCTGCTTGTCTGACAATAACAGCTTCAAATCCTTCTGCGCCTGCGTGATCAGATCTTCCAGTCCTGCAGGCGGCATATACGTCTGCACCAGGAGTGTAGCCAGATCCTTCGCTGCTTGTGTCTCAAAATGATAGAGTTTGGCACTATACAGGGCACCGTCCTCATAGTAAAGGGCTTTGTCATGCACCATCTGGTACATCACCTTATACACCTCTACCTCGGTAACGACTTCTTCTGCATAGCCTCTGTTTAGCTGCTCATGCACCTGCTTCTGGAATTTCTGCTTATCGGCATAGAGATTACCGTTCTGCATTTCCAGTTCCATGCAGTAGCCGATACAGCCTTCAATCCTTAATGGCTCATTGGGTCTGCAGTGATTCGCTCTGGCGATCTCATCCACGGTAAGGAACCCAAATCCACTGATCTCACACAGGGCAAACGGCTGGTTCTTTACGACATCCAGTGCCGCATTCCCGAAATGCTCATAGATCTTACGGATTTTCTTGGGTGTTACCTTAAACGGAGTAAGATAAGCTGCCAGATCCCTGACCGCATGACTGTCCCGATATGCCGAAAGTATTTTATCCAGTTTTTTCCTGGTGATTCCCTTGATCTCCAGTAGGGACTCCGGGTAATCATCCAGAATTTCAAACGTTCTGGTTCCATACTTTTCGACAATCAGTTTTGCCGTCTTGGGACCGATCCCTTTTACCATACCGGATGCCAAGTAGCTTTCGATTCCTTCCACACTCTGCGGGCGGATCTCTTCAAAATAATCTACTTTGAACTGCACTCCGTGGCTGTTTTTCTCCCAGTCACCATGCAGATCTACTTCCGACAGCTTATTTGCCGGAAGATTATTTCCGATAGCGGTAAATTCACAGCCATCTCCTTTGTAATAGCTGCTCCTTGCACCCTGCGGTACCGAAGCATCCTCGGTATGATACGCATAGATGCAGAATCCATTCTTCTCATAAACTGTTCTGACAAATCTGCTTTTCATCTGCTTCCTCCTTATCTTGATAGCAGAAGATACAAGCGCCGTCCTCTTTTTCTATCATTCGATATATTTCCTTATGATACTGTTTTGCTTCTTCAATCTGCTCTTTCATATTTGGTGTTATCACATCTCCACAGACTATGACGATATCACAGGACTTAGCCATTGATTTTTGTAGGCTCTTCCTGAAGAGCGCATCCGACATATTTGAGTTATCAATCGCAAAAGCAATGTATTGAAAAGTACAGCACTTAGACTCTCCTCTTCGGAACACTCTTTTGTAGTGCTTGCGGAGCTCATATTCCTTTTCTGCATCTTCTTCTGTGACCGCATCACAAGGTGAGCATATAAGTATTTCTGGTATCTTTCTTTCCTTACACATATTTTTTCTCCTGTTCTACATACATGGTAATAATCACTCCCTTTTTGCCTTCCACTACCCGGTAAATTGGGATATTTAATACCTTCGCCTTTGTAATCTGTACCTGCATTCCACCTGTCACTTCCCTGCCACATACAAACATCGCATGGCAGTTTTTAAGGATCACATCTTCGATCTCTACCCGGAAATCCTTTGCCTCCTTTGAAGGCCCGGTAAGGTAACTTCCGGGAGCATAAGTCTTATAGTGGTACATATCCTCTATAAGAGCCCGAAAATGCGACACAAGCGCGATCTCCTTTGCGTGAGTGATGGAATCCTTTGCATCATACGGTGCACAGATAAATACAACCTTTCTTTTCTCCATACCGTTACGCCACCTTTCTTTCCTTTACGGCAAATCTCCGGTTCTCCGTCGTCTGCACGTAATCGTCATAGACATCCGGGTGCTGGATTTTTAACTTTTCCAGTCCCTTTTTGTCAATGGAGGTACGGTAGGTCGGATTATAGGACACCTCATACTTTGTGGTGCCATCCATGATCGTGCCGCTGCAGCTTGCTCCTAATTCTTCCAGAACACCAAGATAGGACTGCTTCATTCTCTCCTCCAGACGCTTTACCTCGCCTTCCAGCTTCGCTTTTTCCTGCTTCAGGCTCAGATACGTCTTGATCCCTGATAGATTCTTTGTGGAAAGAATGACACCTGCGGCCTGCGGATCTGCTGGACCATAATGCTTTTTGATGCTTGCGATCACAAGATCTGCTTTCTCTACGTAATCCGGCTCCACCTTCTTCAACACCTTTTCTTCCCAGAAGTACTTCTCTTCCGCAATAAGATCCTCTTCTGTCTCCAGGTCTCTCTCCAGGGGACGTATAAAGAACTCCTCTGCATTGTTCCCGTAAAGGCAGGCAATATAGGCCTTATCAATGTTCATGACGGACATATAGTGCCGTACCTGGTACTCATAGTTTGCCGGGATTGTATTATTTGCCCATTTTTCTTGACAGTTGTAGTTGGTTGTCTTACACTCCAGGATTCCATACGTACCATCTGCAAATTCGATGAAAAAGTCCACGTCTGCAAGCATAAAGGGATACAGCGGATGTCTGAACATCGTGCGCACCGGAAAAATCTTAAGTCCTGTCTTTTGGGAAAAGATCTCCGCTACCAGATCTTCCAACCTGTGTCCTACTTCCTTTGCTACCCAGTTATCCTCATTTTCCTGAAAAGCCGGACGGATACCTGTTTTGTCATAAAAGAGATCTCTTTTGGTTGCAAACGGGGAAACTCCCATGATTGCTGCAGCATCACTGCCACCGATTCCTTTCTTACGGTAATCTAACCATTCCTCTCTTGATAATCCGGAAATATCCACAACTGCTTCCGGCTTGTAATTTAAGTTAAGACTCATATTCTTTCTCCTTCCATACGACAGAAAAAGAGAAGGGGATGCCTTCTCTTTTCTGCCACTGTTCTATATTTCATTCTGTTTCTATCTGTTCAGTTCGCTGAGCGGTTTCCCCAGATAGTCTATGGTGACCTCTTGTTTCTCGCGGTCAAAGTAATAAACGCTGTTGGAAAGTCTTTCCTCCGGAGAAACATTGGTTTCATTTACCTCTTCCACCATTTTTTTCTGCATTGCTCTCTGCTTTCTTGTACCTTCATCCGGTAATACCAATACTTCATGGATGCTGGATGGATAGATAAACAGGTTGCTGTGTAACTCCTCCGCTATCTGATTCAGTGCCGGACCATTTAAAAGTGAGCTTGCACCCAGATATTTGGAGTTTGTTGTCAGGATATACAAGGGAATCTCCACTCCCGGAGGAAGTTCAAAGTCATCCTGTTGTGCTAGCAGATCACTCAGTTTGCAACAGTATGCCTCTTTCATCGTGTTCTTCAAGGCAGTAGTAAACATTTCCTCTTTGGAAACTCCCCAGATTTCCAATAATCTGTCAGTGACATAGATAAAGCCCGTTCTTCCCACGGGAGCTTCGTCATTTCTGACACACGCAATGACTGCCAGGTCAAGTATCCGCTTATGGGGTCTACTGGATAAGTTTTCTTTATTTGCTTCATAATTACACAGTACAACTCTCAAATGTTCCTTCGCCCTGTCATATTCATAGACATTTCTTTGTAGCTCCTCATCGTCTATTTCATAGCAGGCTCTGATATCTTCCAGAATGTAATCTATCATCTCCTCAATCTCTTCATTGGACCCCTGAAATCTCTGATAGAAATTATCTACATATACCGTAGGACCTCCTATGTTGCCTTTTAACATTATAGAAATTCCATGTAATATCGTTCCATTATTCTTATTTACGTCTACCGGGGATACCTCATATCCTTCTCCCAGCTTATTCTTTAATTCTTCCATCAGTTTCTTTCTTAATTCTTCCATTTGTCCATTCTCCTTTGTTTTTATTTACATTTCCGGGAAATCATACTCTGCCCAGTTCATTGACAGTGCCCTTGCGATCTGCTCTTCCATCTTTGCGATACGGCTGCCCGAAGCTCCTTCGCACTCCAGCATGAAAAGGATCTCTGAAATAGCGAAATAGATATCATGTGCCGTACAAGACCAGACATCGTACTGTGCCTTGAATAAGTCCAGTGCTTCTGCCTGATATTTCTTAGGAATTGCAAGCTTTGCCATTACTTCGCTCATGCAGTTCACCGGATTGGCGATCCGCACTTCTAAAAGCTCTGTAAGCTTTCCGATCGCAAGCTGATACTTTGCATAGAGTTTCTTAAGCTGTGCATCATAGTCTGCCATTGTGCTGCCGTTCTTATGAACAAGCTTTAATGGAGACCCCAGGTTGACACTCTTTCCATCCTTTACGTTTAACAGCATAGGGTAGATATTGGCTCCACAGGTTCCGGTATCCGATGTAGTAACCCGCACCATGGGGATCATGTCTTCCGTCGTCTTCCCAAGAAGGGAAAGTTCCCTGCTGTAAGCCGATAACAGACCTGACTCATCAATGCTCCACATGGCAGATACCATGTCATGCTCATAGAAGCCTGCCATATACCTGCAGTCTTCAAATTCCTCCTGCAAATATTGCACGGTGTGAAGGAATATCTCCTCCATGTTAAGGATAGCGTAATCATTGCAGTCTCCGCTTAATACTGCGGATACCTTTCCTTCGCTGATGCGGAGTAATGCCTCTCCTTTTGTGACTTTCAGTACGTCATTTAAGATCCTGGCATAGACGTTTCTCTCCACCCTGCGAAGGCCGCTTCCCTGGATACCTGCACGGTCCAGAATGCTCTTAATGGCGCAGTCCCTCACCGGTAACATTTCTCCCCGGTATTTGAGCATTAACGCCGTATTTGCAATCGTATCCGTTATGATGCCATCATCCATGCCATCTTCCGTATACTGACTGCGTAGTTCTTTCTCAAAGGTACTCCCTGCAATAATGGGAACTAACCGCAGGTTTCTGACCTTTTGTCGGATCCAAGAGGATTTTCCCATAATTTCATGTAGGCATGAAAAGAAATCCTCCTGTTCCCTGAAGACACCACTGTAAGCGTCTTCAAACACTCTTGCTCCATTCATTTGTTTTCCTTCCTTTCTTCTCCTCATTCGAGGTTATTTATCCAGCCGCTTTGCGGATTAAGCCCTTGTGTGGGCAATTTCTGGCAACAAAAAAGAATGGCTGCACAATGGTTCCATTCCTAAACTGCGTGTGGTATTGCCCACATATAAACTTATTTTTCATTTCCACTTTCCGGAAACAAAAAAAGTGCCAAAAATATGCCACTTTTACTTATGGCAATTTTCGACACTTACGTACAAACTTAAACAACGTGTGCTTCTATCCCTAATGGGAATGCACAAAAATCAATTACAAGCTGAGAATAGCATATCTGTGATTACTCTGTCAACGGCTTTTCTCACTCGCTCTAATAATCAAAGTATTCCAACTTTCTTCTGATAACATTGTTTGTATGTTATTAGCCCATTGACAAAATTCAAAAAATTTTTCAGGGATTTTTCATCATCTGCTGTATTTACTCTACAAGTGATCTGTATTATGGGTCATTGCTCCATGACAAGTTCATAGCATATACCGTCATGCATACGGGTGCTATCCGTCCTATCACTGCGGATAGACTAAATGCACACAGTACAGCCATACTACGCGGCCTAAAAGGGCGCAGGAAGCGGTGACGGGAGATATGTGTATAACCTATCATTTATGAGGATTCACTATGAAAAATACAAATAAATCTATTTTTGAAAACTACCCTGATGTAGTAACCGTAGAACAGCTTGCTTCCATGCTCGGCATCAGCACCAAAACAGCCTATAAGCTTGTGAAAGAAAAGCAGATTAAATCTGTTTGTATCGGACGTATCTATAAAATACCAAAAATTTATGTTTTGGAATATTTGCAGATACCTTTCTAATTTCATTTTAGGTATGCTATAATGCTCTTGTCATGGCAGATGAGCTGAGACTACCAAAAGGAGGAAATATATATGGTAGCAGGTCATCTGAGGGAGCAAAACGGTATTTACCAGATTATTCTGAGTTATAAGGATGCAAATGGAAAGAGAAAGACAAAACAAATCTCTACCGGCCTGAAAATCAGAGGAAATGCAAGAAATGCCGAAAGAATGCTCCAACAAGCACGTCAAGAGTTTACACCGCCTGAAATGGCTGCTGAGCAAGGAAAGGAAGTGAATCCGGAAGAATTAAGTAGTTTAGATACTGATGTTGCTGCACATCAGTCAGATAATCGTAGTCTGAATGGTTTTTCTGAAACCACTATGGATAAACCCGATGTGAATTTTACTTCATCCAAGAATACGAACAAACAGGGAAATAAGAAAAAACGGGTAATTCCGCCCGTAAACCCTAATCTCATGCTAAAACCGGTCGATCAGATTTTATTTTGTGATTATATGCTGTTCTGGCTTAAATCCATGAGACATTCGGTAGATGAAGATACCTTCGCTGGCTATCAATGTGGCATTGAAAGTTCCGTTTATCCATATTTTTTGGAAAAAGGTTTTACTCTGTCAGATCTTGAGAAAAACCCACAGCTGATAAAGGATTATTACGATTATTTAATGGATACCAGAAAAGTATCTGCAAATACTGTAATCCACAGACACGCAAATATACGAAAGGCATTGCAGGAATTGTATATAGACGGAACCATAAACTGCAATCCCGCTGATCGTGTTAAAAAGCCTATTAAAGAAGTTTTTGTCGGCAGTATTTACAATGCTGAAGAATTGGATCAGATGTTCCGGGTTTTTCGCGGAGATCCTCTCGAACAGATTGTAATTTTTGCAAGTTATTATGGGATGCGTAGAAGTGAGATTATTGGTTTGAAATGGAAGAACATTGATTTTGTCCGTAAAACAATCAGCGTAAAGCACGTCGTCGTAGAGTCCTGTATCGATGGCAAGCTGAAAATGATAAAGAAGGACAAACCAAAAACCAAATCCAGTAACAGGTCTTTACCTCTGGTACCTCAGTTGGAAGAGCTACTTGTTAAGCTGCTGCGTAATCAGCAGCTTAATGCTAAACTGTTTGGTGATTCCTATAACAAGGAGTTCAGAGAATATATCAATGTAGATCCTATGGGGAATTTAATTAAGCCGAATTTTGTCACACAGCACTTTAGGCTTATCTGTGACAAGAATGAGCTGAAGCATATCAGATTCCATGATTTACGCCATAGCTGTGCTACGCTTTTATATGACAGCGGTATAGACATGAAAGCAATTCAGGAATGGCTGGGACACAGTAATATTTCCACCACCATGAATATCTATGCTCATCTGAACTATAAGAACAAGGTTATATCCGCAAATGCGATAGCCGGAATCATACCAAATTACAAAGAAAAAGAACCCCAAGCAGCAGCAAACTAACCGGGATTCTTCCTCATGCCATACTGCTGGTGGCCGGACTTGAACCGGCACGGAGTTGCCCCCGAGGGATTTTAAGTCCCTTGCGTCTGCCTATTCCGCCACACCAGCATGGTGTGTATATACATCAATCGGAGGGTTTTTCCCTGATATTTGGAGGGATATTTCCGATGGATGAACAAATTAAAATTTTTTGATTTTCTGGAAACCCAGTAAAATCAGGGGTTTGCACGATATTGTGTGGAATATACGTGTGGGATTTTAAGTCCCTTGCGTCTGCCTATTCCGCCACACCAGCGGACGCATCACACATTTATATAAATGTGCGAATGGATGGAGGTGGATTCGAACCACCGAAGCAAATTGCAGCAGATTTACAGTCTGTCCCCTTTGGCCACTCGGGAATCCATCCATGTCAGGCAAGAGTGCCTTAACAATGTGAAATTGTAGCATATGTTCACACAAATTGCAAGATGTTTTTATTATTTTAGTGTAAAAGTTCAGCCATAGGATGACAGAAGCGACGATTGGGTGCTCGCACACAAAGCGTCAATTCTGTCATCCTATGAGCAGAGCGCCAATCTATGAGCAAAAGTAGTCACGAAGTGACGAAAAAGCGTGCTAACGCAACTTTGCGAATGGCGCAGGCTGAACTGCTTCAATATAATATAAATAGAAAGGATACTGCGACAGTTGCATCAGTCCATAATCGGTCACCTGATATCCATCCTGCTGCAATCCGGCGATGGCATCTGCGCCAAGTTCGGTCGGTGTAAAATACCAGAACCTGTCGGAATCCGCCTGGTTGTAATCTCCGTTCACGATTTCATTATCCGGATAGTAATAATACAGCACGGTCCAACCCAGATGTTTTACACCATTCGTGACCATATTTACATCCTCATCGGGGGTACCGATCAGATCCAGTGTCTTTTCGGTCTCCACCTTCTGCTGTTCATAGCTGTCATAGCATTCCCGATAGTTCTGAATTCCCAGGCCGAATAATACTACCAGCAATACCGCCAGCACAATTCTGCTTACAGCCTCCAGGCCCTTCCAGGACTTCTTCTCCAGCTCTGCAGCCAGTTCCAGCACACGGCTGCTGCCCACCGCCAGCATGACGATTGCCACCGCGCTTAACGGATACAGATATCTCTGTGCCAGCATCGGTGCCATAACAACACTTAACAAATAAGCAAATGCCAAAGTTCCAAGGATTGTGCAGGCTCCCACTGCCATGGCATATGTCTTGTCAGACCAGTTTCTCACAGAAGGCTTCTGCATATGTACTCCGTCTTTTTCCACAGAGAATACAGAAGAATCCACTGCCAGGGTCACCACCAGAAACAGAATCACCAACGGGAATACGATACCATTCATCCCTCTGCCGCCCATAACGATCTCCAGACTCTGGTCCAGTCCCAGGATCTCTGTCATCCACCAGCCTCTGCTGACATTTTTCAAGCCGGCATAGAAGAAATATAGCCAGGGTGCATAACCTATGAAAAATGCTACGATGGCCAGAACACCCTTTATCCATGTTTTCCCACGGTATTTGATCCATACGGCCACTCCGGTGAAAAACATCATAATGCCTACAGCCACCAGTGCATAATAGTGAGAATACGCTGCTGCCAGTGCCCACAGCACCATGCCTGCCCAGGTCTTCCTGCTGCCGTCAGCAATGACTCTGTAGGAACAATAGAAGCAACCCATTACACACAGGAAAGCCAGCGCATACATGCGGACTTCCAGATTGTACTCCAGACACGCCTGTCCCAGACCGGAGATCATCACAAAAAATGTTGCCGCAAGCATTCCGAAATGTTTCCGCACAACGGTCAGTGCCAGTACGATCCCGATCACGAAGGGCACCAGAGAGGCCAGGTGGAATACCGGTACCTTATATCCGAACAGGGTCCCGAATAATTTCAGCCAGTAATAATACAGTGGCGGATGATTGTCCCAGTAATACAATACCTGCAAAATGCCATCCACATCCTTGTGGGCCGTATTCGCAGAAAACGCCTCATCCCCCCACAGTACGCGGTCGGACATCATGCTGAAATTCAGACACACCACCAACACTGTCAATGCCAGTACTGCCACCGGTCCTATGTATTTGCGAAATACGCTCCACGCCTTGCTATCGGTAATCTTACTCAGGACGCTCCGGATCTTCTCATGCTTTCCGGCTTTCGCTTCTTCCACGAACAATTCCGCAATGGCATAGACCAGCATCATGCTGATCTCCAGACATAGAACTTTCACTGCATATTCTCTGGATTCCAACAGCTTTCTCAAGATCGTATTGCCGTCATTGCCGGTCAGCGACAACAGGATCCAGGGAATGACCAACATACAGAGCAGGCAGGTAAGATAACGAAGGACATATTCTCCCTTCCCGATCGTGACAGACTGTCCGCTTTTTTTGTTATTTTTTAAAATAGATTGCCGCCAGATTCCAATGGATACCAGCGGCAACAGCAGGGTAATAATGATGGTGAACATCGAATATCCTCTCTGTCTTTTGTATTTGTAACTATTTATAGGGCAAAGTAACCACCATGAGCAAAAAGGAAGCCTCGCAGAGGCGGTTTTGCGAATGGTGTTCTGAATAGTTACATATATTTATTCTTCTACATATTTCAGGATCGTTGCCGAGGTCTGTGGCATCTCGATCAGAACCTTGCCTGCCCTGATCTCATACTCCGCACCTTCCATGCAATACCCGTCATCCCTGGACTGCAGAATAACTTTCATCTTACCTGTCTTAGGGGTTCCGATCTCCCACACATGAATCTCTTTGGTGATGGGATGATTGTTATTGTTGATCAGGATCGCACACTGTCCCTTGCGGTTAAAACGTCCGTAAGAAATAAAGTTGTAGTCATTTTCCAACATTTTCAAGGAGCCGATCCGCAGCTCCTCGTTCTCCCGGCGCAGGCGGATAATGTCCTTATGAAATGCCAGCAGCACCTGATCCTCATGTCCCCAGGGATACGTTCTGCGGTTGTCAGGATCTGTGAAACCACAGACACCGGCCTCATCTCCGTAATAGATTGTAGGAGCACCCGTCCATGTCATCTGGATCACAATGCCTTCCCGGAAGACTGCCTTATTGATGCCCTGCTCCGCAGCCTGCGGTCCCAGTGTATTGGTACGTCCCACCTTATGATTCGTTCTCGTCAGAAAACGGGAATGATCATGGTTGGACAGTTCATTCATAGCCACCTGCCAGCTGGGCATGGAGAAACTGGAGGTATGATGCCGCATGGCTCCCCAGAAGCTCTCTGCATTGCCGAGCAGATCCTCTCTGTAGTCATCACTGTGTTTCTCCATACCGGTGAGGAACCAGGTCACGGGCTCCATGAACGCATCGTAGTTCATAACGGTATCCCATTCATTTCCCTGTAACCAGTCTCTGGTGTTGCCGTAATGCTCTGCCAGAATAATGGCTTCCGGATTGGCCTCTTTTACCGCTTTCCGGAATTCCTGCCAGAAATGATGGTTGAATTCCTGACTGTGGCCTAAGTCTGCTGCCACATCCAGTCTCCATCCATCCACATTGTAGGGCGGAGATACCCATTTTTTCGCTACATGAAGGACATAGTCCATCAGTTCCTGGGATCCCTCGTAGTTCAGCTTCGGCAGTGTGTCATGTCCCCACCATCCGTCATAGGAATTGTTATAGGGCCATGCTGCCTGATTGTGGAAATCAAAGTAATTCCGATAAGGGCTGTCAGCACTGACATAGGCACCCTTGTCATATCCTTCCGCATTCTCATAGATGCGCTCTCTGTCCATCCATTTATTAAAGGAACCACAGTGATTGAACACGCCATCCAGAATGACTCTCATACCTCTGCGGTGTGCCTCTGCCACCACCTGAGCAAACAGCTCGTTGCTGGCTTCCAGATTCGCCTTGTTAGTCACACGGTCGATGTAACGGGAAGCGAAACGGTTCTCCCGCTGTCCGTCGGGAAGCAGATCCCCTTCATCACTGACAATCTTTCCAATATGGGGATCAATATAATCATAATCCTGAATATCGTATTTGTGGTTGGAAGGGGAGACAAACAGAGGATTAAAATAAATCACCTCAACTCCCAGATCCTGCAGGTAGTCCATCTTATCCAGCACACCCTGCAGGTCTCCGCCGTAGAACTCACGGACATCCATCTGTGCGGGATAACGTCCCCAGTCCTCTACGCGGTGTACCGGTTCTCCGATGTAGCAATATTCATTGGTCAATACATCATTGGAAGAATCTCCATTGCAGAAACGATCCGTATAGATCTGGTACATGACCGCTCCCTTGGCCCAGTCGGGGGTGTGGAAACCGGGAATGATAATGAAATCATAATATTCATTAACTTCCTGCACCAGGCCCCGCATATCAAAGATGCCGGTAATTCTGCCGGTCTGCACCTCAAAATAATAAGATACCTTCTGATCATCCAGACGCATTACGTAGGCATAATAGTCAAAATCATTTTTGCTCTCCACACGTACCATAAGATGCTTCTGTCCGCCGCATACCAGGAACACTCTGTCCACATTATTTCTGGCGGTCCGGAAGCGGATCGTCACTTCGGAAAAACAGGCCGGCTCTTCCGGAATCACATATTCCGCACTGGTATCTGTAAAAAGTGCTCTCCTGTTAAATACAGGTCTCATGGCCGCAATGTATTGCTGATTATATTCTGTTCGACGTAATAGCTCCAGATCCATAGTATCTACCCTTTCTGAGACTAATGTCTTACTATCTATATTATGACACTGCTTCTGCCAAAGTGCTTTGTTGTCTTGTGCGCTCCGGCAGTGTGACATGTCCCAAGCTCAAAAGCTCTATTTATTATACCCTTTTTCCTTACATCTGACAACTGCCCGCCTCTTTATTCAGCGATTTTTAGACAGTAAAAAGGACAGTCTTGGGAGGACTGCCCTTTTTAGAGAAGGTATTTCTTTCTTATGGGGTATAGCAAAAAACTATATAATGTATTGGGGGGGTTACGAGTATTATAATAGCATGCACTCCTATTTTTGACTATTCTCAAAATTCACAAATATCACAAAAGTGAATATTCATTTTTGTATATTTTTCACAAAATCGGTTTGTACAATACTACCAATTCCACGAAACTCCCGCGAAAACCTTTTCCTATACGAAAAGACCCTCGAATTCTTCTCTGGTGATCTTCTCCTTCTCCAACAGCAGCTGTGCACAGCTATGCAGCACATCCTCATGCTGTAAGATAATATCCTTGGCTTTGGTATAGCAGTCATCGATGATACTCTTGACTTCCTTGTCGATTTCGCCGGATATCTCTTCACTGTGCGCCTTGGCATGTGCCAGATCCTTACCGATGAAGACTTCATCATCGTCATCGTCATAGCAGATGACACCAATATGATCAGACATTCCGTAACGGGTCACCATACGGCGGGCTGTCTTGGTGGCTTTCTTAATATCACTGGATGCTCCGGTGGTAATATCTCCGAAGATGATCTCCTCTGCGATACGTCCGCCCAAAGATACCATGATATCCTGGAGCATACGGCTCTTGGTGGCGAACATCTCATCCTTTTCCGGCAGAGGCATGGTGTAACCGGCGGCTCCCACACCGGTAGGAATAATGGATACGGTGTAGACAGGTCCCACATCCGGCAGCACATGGAACAGGATCGCATGACCTGCCTCGTGATATGCCGTAATCTTCTTCTCCTTGTCGGAAATAATGCGGCTCTTCTTCTCTGCACCGATTCCCACTTTGATAAAGGCTCTCTTGATATCCTTCTGTGCGATAAAGGAACGGTTCTCCTTCGCCGCGATAATGGCCGCTTCGTTCAGCAGGTTCTCCAGATCCGCTCCGGTGAAGCCTGCAGTAGTCTGAGCGATCTGCTGCAGATTCACATCATCCCCCAGAGGTTTGTTCTTCGCATGTACTTTCAAAATCTCTTCTCTGCCACCGATATCCGGGGTTCCCACCGCTACCTTACGGTCGAAACGACCGGGACGCAGGATTGCAGGATCCAGAATATCCACACGGTTGGTGGCCGCCATAACGATAATGCCCTCATTGACGCCGAAACCGTCCATTTCTACCAGTAACTGGTTCAGGGTCTGCTCTCTCTCATCGTGTCCGCCGCCCATACCGGTACCACGCCGTCTTGCCACGGCATCGATCTCATCGATAAATACGATACAAGGTGCATTATGCTTTGCTTCTTCAAACAGGTCACGCACACGGGAAGCGCCCACACCGACGAACATTTCCACGAAATCAGATCCGGAGATGCTGAAAAAAGGTACTCCGGCTTCGCCTGCCACGGCTTTCGCCAACAGGGTCTTACCTGTTCCGGGAGGGCCCTCCAACAGGACACCCTTGGGGATTCTGGCTCCGACACCGGTGTATTTTCCCGGCTCCTTCAGGAAATCAACGATCTCCTCCAGTTCTTCCTTTTCCTCTTTCAGACCGGCTACCTGAGCGAATGTGACACTCTTGTCACCCAGTGTCATCTTGGCGCGGCTTTTGCCGAAGTTCATCATCTTGCCGTTACCACCGCCTGCCTGTTGGGCATTCATCATCATGAACAGGAAAATTCCCACCGCCAGCACGACCAGCATCGGCAGCATATAGGTCAGGAACCAGTTCTCCCTTTCAATGTCATTGACTACCGGATCAAACCCATACTCACGTACCAGGGTCTCCAGTTCTGTAATGTCCGTTGCGTACAGCTTATGAGATACACCGTTCTTCATCTGGATCTCCAGATATCCGGTAGGTGCTTCTCCGTTGGGCTGCACCACGACTTCCGATACATTGCCGGCATCCAGATCCGCAATGAACTCTGCCTTGGTGTATTCATCTGTACGGTTGTTCAACAGGTTGAGGCCGAAGATCACCAGAAGCAGAAGTATGATAAATATAAAATATGAATTGATTGTTTTGCCGTTTTGTTTCAACTTCACGGGCCTCCTACATCTTTGTATCGCTTAATCGAATTCTACCACACCGATGTAAGGCAGATTACGATATCTCTGATCATAATCCAGACCATAGCCCACTACAAACTCATCGGGAATATTAAATCCGGTATAATCCACATGGACATCGATCACTCTTCTCTCGGGTTTGTCCAACAGGGTGCACAGACGTAAAGAAGCCGGACCTCTGTCCTTCAGCATCTCCAGCAGATAGCTCAGGGTTCTTCCGCTGTCCACGATATCCTCTACTACAATAACTTCCTTATCTTTCAGAGATTCGTCCAGATCCTTCACGATCTTGACTACACCGCTGGACTTGGTATCGCTGCCATAGCTGGATACGGACATAAAGTCCAGAGATACGGGAACAGTGATACGCTTTGCCAGTTCACACATGAAAAAGCTGCCACCCTTCAGTACACATACAAGGTGTACCTGCTTACCCGCATAATCCTTGCTGATCTGCTCACCGATCTCCTGGATTCTCTTATCTACTTCCTCTTCTGTCAACAGTACTCTGATATGCTCTGCCATTTTCTTTTGTCCTTTCGCTTTTAAGCGAACTCCTTTCTTATTAATTGTACCTTTAAAATACGTTTTGTATTCTCCGTTACTTTATAATATTCGCTGATACGGTATCCCACGACCCACAGTACATGCTCTCCCTCTGCCAGGATCGGCAGTCTGTCACGTTCCGCCTGTGGGATCTTTTGATCGACCAGATAACTTTTCAGCGATTTATGGATCATCCCGCCTCTGCCGTCAGCAATGGTCAGATAGTCACCCGGCTTTCTTGTCCGTATCACCGGACATTTTTTTATTTTATCATAATCAAACCATTTCGTATACTGATTTGTGGGAACTTCTTGGTTTTTTTCAAGGGCAGCGGACAGGTCACATACACAGTATTCCACCGTTCCCGCTTCGCATTCCACTGTCCCTGTCTGTCCGGGAGACAGCTGCAGAGTTGGTTGATATTTCTCAGCCACTTCTGTCTTCTCCAAAAGCTCCCTGTCTGTCCTCTCTACTGTCAGCAGGACTTCCTCATATTGCCGTCTACCCCGGATGCCGAACGGAAGACAGATCTGCCGGTTGCCTTCCCTGGTAAACAAGGTCAGCAGCTCCTGAATATGCTGGTAAGTGATGTCTTTCTGCCCGGGAGACAATTGCTTCACTTCTTCATACAAGAGGCGCTTACGGATCACAGGATGCAACGACAGAAAAGACTCCACAGCAATACAGATCACCGCGTTCCGGCTGTCCCCCGTCTCTGCGGACTCTCCGTCACCGTCCGTTGCCCGGATACATCGGCCAGCTGCTTCTTTTGTCTGCAGTTCCAGATAGTCCTCCGTCTCCGCCAGCAGCTCCGCCGTCTGATTCATATGCGCTACACAGCCCTTTACAATATTCTCCTCCGCATAAGGCAAAATATGATGCCGAATACGATTTCTTGTGTAGTCATCCTCCTCATTGGTGGCATCCTTGCAATAGACAATTCCTCGCTGTTGTAAAAACTTCTCGATCTCCCACCGTTCCAGACATAGGAGCGGTCGTATAATCCGATCTCTCACAGGCAAAATGCTGGCCAGTCCCCGGATTCCACTGCCCCGGAACAAATGGAACAGCTGGGTCTCGCTGCGGTCATTGCTGTTGTGGGCCACTGCGATCTTCGTGGCTCCCCACTCCTTTGCCGCCTTTTCAAACGCCTCATATCTCGTTCTGCGCCCGGCTTCTTCCTCAGAGATTTTCTCCATGCGGGCTCTGTTCCTTACCTCTGCCCTGGTCAGGAAAAAAGGGATTCCTCTCTCCTCGCAGAGTTGCTCCACATACCGCGCATCTTCTCCGGCCTCCGCGCGAATGCCGTGATCCACATGCACTACGGCAATGTCTGTAGGTACTTCCTTCTGCCATTCCAGCAACAAAAATAAGAGGCAAACCGAGTCTGCCCCTCCAGAAACACCGGCTACCACACGGTCGCCGGCCTGCAGCATGTGATGCTCTCTGATATATGCAAATACTTTTTCTCGCGTATCCATCCATGTATTCATGTTTTTACTCTATCCTAATTATGAGGAAAAATCAAGGCGGCATCACGTGTTTTCCCACAGGCAGAGCACAAATACCGTCATATCGTCCCGAATCCGTCCCTCTGAGGCACAGATGGCATAGGACAATATTTTCTCTGCGATCTCCTGCGGGTTCTGTTCCTGCAACCCTTCCAGCACCTGTGCCATGCGCTCTTCCCCGTCTTCCATCATATCCAGAACCCCGTCCGTCATCATGACCAGCAGATCTCCCGGCCGGATCTGACACATCTGTCGTTCTATCTGCACTTTTTGAAAAATACCTAACGGCAGGCTTTCGCCGCCGACACAGAGAACCCTTCCGGAGGTCTTCCAGAACGTGGCAACTCCGCCCACCTTGCAGATCTCACATTCGCCGGTATACAGATCCAGGCTGCAAAGGTCTATCGTAGGATGATCGTCCTCTTCATTTTGCGCATACAACGCGGAATTCAGGAGATTCACAGATGCCTCGGTCCCGAAGCCCGCCTCCAGCATTTTTTCCATGAGATCCATGACTCTGCCGCTGCCCCGGCTGGCATCCTCCCCGGAGCCTGTCCCATCAGACAACAGCAGGATCAGCTTCCCTTTTTCCGATTCCATGGTGGCATACTGATCCCCCGAGACTTTCTCCCCTTCTTTTACCGCCCGGCTCACCCCCGTCAGTGCTATGTATTTCGGTTCCTCTGTGAACAGAAAACAATGCGGCTCCTGCTCCACGAGATAAGGGCTTCCTGAAGAGACCTGCAGCTTTTTTCCCAATAATACCGTCAGCATGTCCGCCACCTGTGCCGCCTTATAGTGCCTTTTTTCGGTGGACAGTGTCATACTGATCCCTGCTTCTGTCCCGGAGCTGCTGCCGTCCTTCTCCACATAGCAGAGGTCTCTGGCGATGATCCCTTCACTCTTGAGCGCCTGTACCAGGCTTTTCCTCTTTTTCTCTTCCAGCGGACAATACCCCAGTTCCTCTCCTGCCACCCGTTCCATGATCCGGGCCACTTCCTGCAGATGGTCTCCCATGATCTGTCTGCTCTGCCACAGCATACATTTTTCCAGAATATTCTGCCTGTCCTCTCCTGTAATCTGTATCTCCTGCCGAAAGCTCTTCCCCAGTTCCTCAAAACTCTCCGCATATCCCATCAGTTTCTGTCTGCACAGCAGTGAGATCTGTGCACACTGTTCTCTCTCCAGCCGTTCCTGCTCCTTTTTCCCTATGATCATGGCATCCTCCCCTTTCTGTTTTCACGATTATAGGGCAGTTTTCCTCTTCCTTTTGTCAAATCGAGGGAGGGAGAGACTTCATTTTTTGCGACAAAAAAAGCAGGTTCACTGTTGAGAAACAGTTTCCCTGCTTAATTGTCTTCCTGAAAAAGGATCTCACCTTCGTATACCAGTCCCAGCTTATCCTTCGCCACCTCTTCCACATAAGCTTTCGTCTGAGTGTACTTACCGAATTCCTCGATCTGTTCCGCTCTGGTCTGCTCTGCTTCGATCTGCGCGCCAAGACTTGCGATCTGGGTATCATAGCCCGCAATCTTCTGTTGTAATTCCACGCTCCGCACCGCAACGACCACCATGATCATCAACACGACCAGGGTCACCAGGAACATACTGAACCGGTTCTGGTGTCTCTTGCGGTAGGCTGCTTTTCTTCTTGCCATACGCGCATCTCCTTTTAATGAATATTTTAAGCATTTTCCTAAGTATAGTCAACTGCTTTTTCAGCCAATTTCCCGTTATCCGCAAGGCTTTCCGGATTGGGTGCAGAAGAGTATTCAGGCCCAGTGCCACATACTTTACAAAAAAGGGACTGATTGTCCTGTGATACAGGTACATTCCCGCCAATGCCCCCAGCACGGCAAACCATCGCAGGTTCCCGTTACTTTCATGAAACATCAGCAGAAAGACCTTTCCCGCACAGTAGATCCAGAATGCCAGATCTTCCAGAGATACCATGCTGGTACTGTGAGCGAACACTCTTCGCAGGATCCGCAGAATATCATACAGAAAAGTGATCCCCACACCCAGCAGAAAGGAATGCAGCAGAAAAACATTTTCATCCATCAGCGGAACAGCCTGCCCAGGAAGGATTCCTGTTTTTCTCCGGATGCTGCGGTATCCGAATATACAAGGCTGTCGATCCGGCCGTCAATATCCACTTCCCCCTTGTCTAATGTCAGGCGGTTCACATGGAGCTCGTTGCCACGGATCATCAGCATCCCCTGTTCCGTCTCCAGCAGGATCTCCCGCAGATCAAAGGAAAGGACGTCATTTACCCCATTCACGGTACATGTCCGTCTGTTGGTCATGGTCACTTTATGCATACGTCCTGTCGCGTTTAAATCTTCCATTCTCTCCATAGCCTCCCATCCTCCGCTCCTTCCGGAACCGGACTTACAATGTATTGTATGGGAAAATGTGGAAATTTATACATAGAGAACCTGATATTATATATAACGGAAAAGTTCTTTGGCTTCTTCTTTTTTCACGGTCTCCTGTACATCCAGGACCTCGACTTTTACTTCCTTGTTGCCGAAAGAGATGGAAATGATATCTCCCTCTTTGACATTGGCGGATGCCTTTGCCGGCTTATCATTGATCAGCACTCTGCCGCTGTCGCAGGCTTCATTAGCCACAGTACGGCGCTTGATCAGTCGGGATACCTTCAAATATTTGTCTAATCTCATGCTTTTAACCTCACGATCATCCGTTTCTGAAAAACAAAAGAGACCCGAAAGGTTGTCCTATCGAGTCTCTGAAAATTCAGCTTCTATTATGCGTTCAGCATATCCTTTAATGCCTTACCAGCCTTGAACTTAGGAGCCTTGGAAGCAGCGATCTTCATAGGTGCGCCGCTCTGAGGATTTCTACCCTCTCTAGCTGCTCTGCTGGATACTTCGAAAGTACCGAAGCCAACTAACTGAACCTTACCATCCTTCTTTAACTCTTCAGCAACAACATCGGTGAATGCCTTTAATGCCTTCTCTGCGTCCTTCTTGGAAAGACCTGCCTGATCAGCCATAGCTGCAACTAATTCTGTTTTGTTCATATTGAACTCCTCCTGTAATGAGTTTTCGTTATTAATTTTACGCTCGAAAATAGTTCTTTTGAAACGTCTATACATATATATATCTGTTTTTATCCCTTTTGTCAAGGTTTTTCCGCATATTTACGGCATTTCTTCCCCTCCCGGAAAGGATCATTCTGTCGATGAAGAGCTGGCCGTCAGGTCTACAAATGAGTAGGATACATCCTTTTCTTCTTCATCCACCTGTACCGTATAACTTCTGGTTTCATAACCGGATTTTCGCAGGGTGATCACATGACTTCCTGGGGTCTTCTTAAAACTGCAGGGGGAAATTCCCACATAGTTGCCGTCCAGATATACCTCCACATTTTCCGGAGCATCAATATGCACGCGGTAATAGGTCGTAGTCGTATCTGCGGTGGAGGTAGATTCCGTTGCGGAAGAGCTGGAAGAACTGCTGCTTTCCGTACTGTCTTCACTGTCGGAGTCCGCCTTATCCAGCTGGACATCCACTCCCGCGGATTCCTGCCCCACCCTGAGATACTGTGTAAGCGACTTATAGCCGTCCGCCTTCGCTATGATCTGATGAATACCGTATTCCAGCGTGACCGGCTGGGAAGCATCCACCTGACTTCCATCGATATACAATTCTGCATCGGAAGGATTCAGGGAAAACAGCACCATACCGTACTGTGCCTCTGCCACTTCCAGATCACCGATATCCAGTGTTGTTTCCTCGTTGCGGTTGATTACGACATTTTTCGTGCCGCCACCTCCATTATAGCTGATATCTACCTGATAGCTTCCCTCCGGCACAGTCACCAGCATGTCCTCTGTGATCCGTACGATCTGTGTCTGGCCGATTTCCAGCCAGCCGCCCACAAAGTTCTCATCATTGACCAGTCTGAGGTATCCATGGCCTTTTTCCACCGTTACGCTGAGCACTGTGCTGTCAATGCCGTGAAATGTCAGGATATCCGCCGGATTCAGATCCATTTTTTCAATGCTGTGTCCCTGGGAAAAATACTGGGTATCCTTAGACAGCTGGAACACCTCTTCCCCGATGGCCACCTCATTCCGTACGGTATTCATCTCGTAGTGCTCCACATCTTCATACTGCCATGCTGTCTGCGCCAGCTGCATGGAGGTCAGATGCTTCTGACTTTTCAAAAAAGTCACATCCACGATGTCCCCCTCCTGCAGCTGACTCAGGGAAATTGCCTTTCCATATTTATCTGCGAACCGCGTTGTTCCGTCCATGGACAGCGTGTAGCGTTTGCCTAGATCCAGATTTAACAGTGTGACAGTGTTGTCAACATTATTGATATCCACCAGTACCGCCGTATCTGCGGAATCATAGCTGTCCGGATTAGTGACAACAAAGCCGGTATCTATCCGCTCTGCCTGTGCCGTTGGCGCAGGTGTTGCCGCCGTCCCGGAGGATGCTGTCTGCCCGCATCCAGCAAATGACATTGCTGTCACAAGCAAAAGGATTACCACTGTCTGTTTCGTTTTCGAATACTTTTTGTCTTCGAATCTTTTCAACGTTTTTGCTTCTCCTTTGTCTCCTGACGCTGCGATCCTGCCGCAACGTCTCTTCCGTTGTCTGCCGTTCATTGCCCGGCTTTTATCTTTGCAGCAGTTTCAGGAATTTCTTTCTGGCCGCTTCCTGTTCCAACAGGCGGTCCAGTTTCTCCTGATTCTTCTCCGGGATCCAGGCCTTGCCGGAATTATAATAAAAGTTTACGATCTTCCACAATTTTTCAGGATAGGACAGGCGGTAGAACAGATCCTGTCTCTCATAGGGCTTTAACGGCCGTACACTTTCGTAAGCCGCCAGAAGCACTCTGCCCCATTCGGCATCCCATTCACTTTTTTCCAAAAGCTTTCGCAACAGCAGATACAGGTCTCTCACCGGCCCGTCTGCCTGACATTTTTCGAAGTTTACCAGGAAAAATCCACGGTCCTGCCGCAGAATATTATGATATTGGTAATCTCCGTGGCAGAAACACAGCGGTACTTCCTCTCCGCTGTCGGAGGCAGCCAGCTCGATCTCTTTCCATTCTTCACACAGTTGTCTTGCTTCCTCTAAAAAAGGATCAATCACTGCAGACAACCGGATCTCGAACCAGGTCTTCTGGCTGCGCTGTTTCAAGAACCTGCGGGCTCTCTTGAGCTCCCGGTTATGCTTCTCATAGTCCCGGCTGGGGAGATATCTCTCTATGACCGGTGCCGAAGTCTCCTCCGTCTCCGGAAATACCGGTGTAAATTCCAGATCACCGTGCAGTCTCGCCAGAAGCCGCATGGCTTCCATACATTCTTCCCTGTCACGGATATTACATTCTCGGCCTTCCCACCAGGTCTTCAGAATATATCTGACACCGTCCCGGTCTGTCACCGATAACGCACCTTCCTTTGTGGCAAGCAATCGCTCCGCAGGAACGGTTCCCCGTTCCTCCAGGTGCTTCAGGACCTGCTCCTGCAGACGCAGCTGTTCCTCGCGTCCTGTATATTCCTTGAAGATCAGGCAGCCCTGCTGTGTATCGCACAGAATCGCTCCCCTTCCTTTTCGGGTACGCAATACTTCTATCTCATACTGCTCCAGCAGTGCCACTGCTCTGTCATTCACTTACAATCCCTCCTAAGATACGTCCTTAACCGTTTTCCGGTTCCTACGCTATCTTATGAGGAAAGCCTGTAAAGTATGCTCAATCTTTGTCTGCCGACAGTTCCTTTACCTTTTCCAGCAGCTGTTCTCTGGTATTCTGCTCGGGATGTTCCAATACCAGTTCCAGCAGCTGTTGCAGCATCTCTCCCAGCTCTCTGCCCGGTTTCATACCGGTGTCGATCAGATCCCTGCCGGTGACCGCCAGTGTTTTCAGGGAGACGCACTGCTTCTTTTCCAGCATTTCCTGATACAGTTTCTTCCAGAGTTCGAGATTCTCCAGTTTTTCTGTTCTCAGGTAATCGCTCTGTGCCAGAATATCTGCCCGTTTCACCGGGAACAACAGTGGGAAAATATCTTCCCCGATCTTATTCACCGCCCGGCGGACAATCCGCAGATCCGGTATCACATCATTGCCATAATCATGGTATCTCACCAGACGGGTGACCACCGCAACGGTATCATTATCAAATCGCAGTCTCCGCAAAATCTTCCGCGCCATCTCTTCTCCCACCGCCGGATGTCCGTAGAAATGAGTGATTCCGGCTTCATCCACAGTAAGTGTGGCCGGCTTGCCGATGTCATGGAGCAGCATGGCATAACGCAGATTCTTGTCCGGCCCGATCTCCATAAGTGCATGTAATGTATGCTCCCCTACGTTGTATTTATGGTGCTTATGCTTCTGCGGTGTCTCCATCATGGCATCGAATTCCGGTAGGATCACCTTGGTGACACCCATGTCATAAGCTTCTCTGAGGGTGTCAGGATGAGGGGACACCAACAGTTTAGTCAGTTCCACCTGAATCCGCTCCGCACTGATCTTCTGCAGGGTCGGTGCCAGCTTCCGGATTGCCGCCTCAGTATCTTCGTGGATCTCGTAGCCCAGCTGGGCTGAAAAACGAATTGCCCGCATGATCCGCAGCGCATCTTCTCCAAAACGTTCCTCCGGGTTGCCTACGCATCGGATCAGCTTCGCCTCGATGTCTTTTAATCCGCCGAAAATGTCGATCAGGCCTTCCGTTTCATTATAAGCCATGGCATTGATGGTAAAATCCCGGCGTTTCAGGTCCTCCTCCAGGTTCGGAGTAAACGTCACTTCTTTGGGATGTCGGCTGTCTTCGTATTTTCCATCCACACGGTAGGTCGTAACCTCAAAGCCTTCCTTGTCCAGCATGACGGTTACGGTGCCATGCTGGATTCCGGTGTCGATGGTGCGACGGAACAGCGTTTTCACCTGCTCCGGTCTCGCCGAGGTGGTAATGTCCCAGTCCTCCGGGCATCTGCCCAGAATGGAATCCCGCACGCAGCCGCCTACCACATAGGCTTCAAATCCGGCATTCTGTATGGTTTCTATGATATATTTCGCTTTTTCAGGTATTTGTATCTGAATCATATATATCCTCTTTTGCAAAAATCACATACGCTCATTGCTCTGTGAGTTTTCGCTTGTTACTGCTTTGTGTCTATTGTTTGTTTCTAAGAAAGGCTATGCCTGCTCCGGGTTCATGATGAACTTATCGATGACTTCCACCAGTCCGTCTTCATCGTTGGTGCCGGTGATATAGTCCGCCGCATCCTTGACCGCCGGCTGGGCATTCCCCATTGCTACGCCGGTTCCCGCATATTCGATCATGGAGATGTCGTTGTAACCGTCCCCGCAGCAGATCGCATTCTCTCTGGTCAGTCCCATGCCTTCCAGCATATGATCCAAAGAAGTGGCTTTGTTCACATCTTTCGGCATGATCTCGATGAAATAGGGTTCGGAACGGTAGATGCTTGCCACATCGCTGTATTTTTCCTGCAACTGTTTCTCCAGCTCCGGTGCGATCTCTTCCGGTGCTGTCATCAGGCATTTATTAATATCGAAATTCACATATTCGACGAAATTGTCAACGACCTTTATAGGAATTCCGTTGATTCTGGCTTCCAGCTGCACATAGTCATCCGGCTCGAACGCAGAGATGACGCCAGGACCCTGATAAGTGATCAGTCCGCAGCCATTCGCTTTGGCGAATTCGTACAATCCGGGCACAATGGACAGGGGCAGTGTTCTCTGATAGACCACTTCTCCTGTCTTACACTCCACGATACGGGCTCCGTTAAATGACAGTAGGTATCCGCCGTATTTTTTCAGTTCCAGCTCCTCTTCACATTTCCGCATGCCGGGGGTGGGACGACCCGAAGCCAGGATCACCTTGTGACCATGCTGTAAAATATTCCAGATTCCCTGTTTGGTAGCTTCCGTGATCTCTTTTTTTGAATTGGTCAATGTTCCGTCAATATCCAGTACCAGAACTTTTTCCTGCATGTTTATTCATACCTTTCTCAAAGTTATTCTCTGTTCAGCTCACGTAACTGGCAGAGTCACATTATCATGTTTCCCGCCCTTTTGCGACTATTTTTGCTCATAACCTAACAGTACCTGTCTCTTCTGCTTGTGCAGTGAAACAGGTACTTGTCTGTTGTCTATGTTCTGTTCCTGAGCAAGCTTTACTGTGCCTGTGTTGCGGTCTCTTCGGTAGCAGCAGTCTGCTCCTCGGTGATCTCCTGGGTCTCTGCGGCCGCGGTCTCAGCGGCTGCGGATTCCTCTGCCTGCACCTTCAGGTAATTCAGTTTACCCTTGGGATCCTCTACTGTTACATCTGCGGTAATATCCTGCATATGCTGACTCATTGTATCGGATACCAGCGTATTCTTGATGTTGATCTTCCACTCGGGCTGATCCTGTCCGATGTAGTAAAGTACATAGGTGGTGTCACTGACAGTGATGGCTACGGTATCTCCTGCCTGACGGCTGTTGTCGAAGATCCAGTTGCTCAGCTCCTCTGTCATACCGGTCTTGGTCACCTGCTCGAACAGACCGCCGTTCTCTACTGCGGAAGTATCCTGTGTATACTTCTTGCACAATTCTGCGAAGCTGTCCTCGGTAGCTGCACCGCTCTTCCACTCCTCCAGGATCTCTTCACCGGTCTTATCCTCGGTGGGAATGATCACACGTACATCTGCGGAAGGAGTCTCATCCAGATATCTCTTCTCAAATGCCACGGCATAGTAGCAATGGCTGTTGTCGTTAGTAATGACGGTGGTGTCTCCTGCCTTTCTGGCATCATCAAACAGCCAGTCGGAGATCAGGTAGTTCACGGAAGACTTCTTCTCATTCTCGTGTGCTTCGCCGTCTTTTGCCACGGTCTGCTCCGCATCGTCAGCCAGTACCTTGGCATCTTCCATTGCCTTTGCGATCTCAGCATCGGAAGGCTGGTAAGCGGTATCGGTGCTGTCGGAAGCTGTTGCATCTGTAGCTGCCGTTCCGTCTGTTGCAGTGGTATCGGTGGTTGCAGCAGTCTCCTCTACGGGATCTGCCAGTTCGGTAGGTTCGGTGGGCAGATCAGCTTCGATCGTGGTCAGGCGGTAGTCTACGGAATCGTAGGTTGCCTTATTTTCCTCATAATAGCTCTGGATCTCATCATCACTGGGAGCATTGTCCTCCTGCAGCTTCTGATAATAAGCGTTCATTACCATGTCGTTCTTTACATATTCTTCGATACGGCCCATGGTCGCATAGCTTCCGTAGATGGAACGTACATATTCCTTCTCGGAGATGCCTGCGGATGCAGCGGAGGTTTTGATGGTCTCCTTGAAAGTGTTGTACTCATCCGTGGTATCGTAGGTGAAGCCGGCTGCTTTGGCTTCTGCCATCAGCGCCTTATTCTGCTTCAGGCTCTCTACAGCATTCTGCTCAAAATAGTCCTGCCAGGTCAGAGTATCGGAATACATCTGGGTGGACAGATCCTTGCTGGTATCCAGTCCGAAGTATGTCAGATAGCTGCCGTACTGGGTGATATAATTGTTCTTGGTCAGGTTGTATTGGTAATCGAACTCTACCTTGTTTACAGCTTCTCCATTGACCACCACATAGGTCTCATGAGTTGCCAGATAGGTACGGATGGGGAAAGATGCTACCAGACATACCAGAGCCACAAGCACTACGATGCCGATGGCCGTGCTGATGCGCTCTTCCTTTTTCTCCTTTTCCTTCTCCTCTTTACGCTTCTGTACCTTACGGTCATATTTAGTCATGACCTTCTGTTCTGTTTGTTCTTTATTTTCTGTAACTTTTTCATTCTTAGACATTGCTTACATGTCTCCTTCCTGGTGTCTTAAGTCCCAATGACTCCTTATTTTACCGTATTTCTGCGGAAAAAGAAAGCTATTTCACATATTTTTCAAGTTTTTCCACGATATTTTTCACACATCCGGGCTCAAAAGGACTGTCCAGTCCGACTTCTTTGATCATATTAGTGTAAAAATCACTGGCGGACAGCCTGCACAGCTTCAGATAGCTCTTCCACGCCTCTGTAAAATCGGCATCCATCTTCACCTTGTACTGTAGTGCGCAGGTCTGTGCCAGACAATAATCGATATAATACAGAGGGTAGTCGTAAATGTGCAGCTGCTTCTGCCAGAAGCCTCCCTGTCCGAAGAAAGGATCTCCCTCGTAATCCAGGTGGGGCTTGTACTCCCGCTCCAGACGGCTCCATGCCTGCTTTCTCTCGGCCGGGGTCAGCTCCGGGTGCTCATAGACGATATGCTGGAACTCATCCACCATACAGCCGTAAGGAATAAACGCAGCCGCATCCTCCAGATGCATTTCCACGTAATCCTGCGCTCTGTTGCCGAAGAACAGGTTCATCCACTTTTCCGTGAAAAATTCCATGGACATGGAATGGATCTCTGCAGTCTCCATGCCGATATCCGCATGCTCTCTGATAGGATCCTGTGCAGCGAGATACCCCTGAAACGCATGACCACACTCATGCGTGATGACGTCCACATCACCGCTGGTACCGTTAAAGTTAGCGAAGATAAACGGTGCATGGTAGAGAGGCAGATAGGTCATGTAACCTCCCGCCTTCTTCGTCTTGCGCCCCAGGACATCAAATAACTGGTTCTCCATCATGAAATCAAAAAATTCCGCAGTCTCCGGGGACAGCTCACGGTACATCTTCTGTCCGGCTGCCATGATCTCTTCGGGGGTTCCGGTGGGTGCCGGGTTGCCATCCTTGAAATATACCTGCTCGTCAATATAGCTAAGCTTCTCCAGACCCAGACGTTGTCTTCTGCGGTCATGCAGCTTCTCTGCAAAGGGTACGAAATACTCCTTGATCTGCCTGCGGAAAGCTTCTACCTCGTCCTTGCCGTAGCAGTTGCGGTTCATGCGGTAATAGCCCAGTTCCAGATAATTTTCATATCCCATGGTTCTGGCCTGCGCGGTACGGTTTTTCACCAGTTTATCGTAGATGGTATCCAGCTGTTCCTCATTTTCCAGGAAAAACGCGCTCATCTTCTCCCATGCCTGTCTGCGGACATTGCGGTCGGAATTCACCAGATAGGGCCGTAACAGGGACAGATTCAGTTCCCTGCCGTCGAAGTCGATCTTCGCACCGGCGATGAGCTTATCATACTCCATAGTCAGGGAATTCTCCTCCTGCATCAGCGGGATCAACGCCTCGCTCATGGACTTCTGTGCCAGCTCCATATTCTTGAACGCTACCGGACCGATCTTCTCCTCCAGATAAGCTCTGTAGGGGGATTCATATAATTTCTTCTGATAAGCCAGCACCAGATTGCTGAATACCGGTCCCTGCTCATCGTAGTATTTATGCTCTTCCTCGTAGAATTTATCGGAAGTATCGATGTCGAAGCGGATATTCGCAATGGTCATCAGCGTCATAACACGATCGGTCATCGCGTAATATTTTTTATGCACCTCGAACTGTTCTTCACCGCTCTTCGCCGCATCCAGCTCCCGGATCAGCTCTCCCATCTCTTCCTGTACTTTGGCAAAATCTATTCTCTCGTAAGGCATGTCCTGAAATCTCATAATTATAGTAACCCTCTCTTTCTGTGTCCTTAGGAACCTATACTGCTTATCTTACCCCAAAATGCCGGGAAAGTAAAACTTTAGAAGCGTTCTGTAACATTTTTCTGCTTGTCATTATAAGGACCTTATGATATGGTGGTATTGGAAGTAATTTTTCTTCTTTCAAAAATTCTTATAGACCCGTCAGTGGTCAAAGTTTTCCCTTATTATTTATTTTATATGGAAAATATTTGTTTTATTTTATTTTTACATTTGTTTTGCAACAGAAAGGAGATTTATGGAGTTAAAACAAAATAATATAACCGGCAACTATTTCTCGGAGGAGTATTTGATGAATACTGTGTCGAGATTCTGGAAAAATTTTGTTGCGGAAGAAATTTCGTATGGGAATGCGATAGCTGCTGCGCCGGGGAATGTGGCTGTGGCAATACCGGCTTCCGGAAAGCGGAATTATAAGGATCTGGTGTTCCGGAAAATATTTCATGACAAGGAGAAGCTGCTCTCGCTGTACAATGCGCTGAATCACTCGCATTATGAAGATCCGGAGCTACTGCATATTACAACTTTGGAAAATGCGGTTTACCTAAGCTTGCAGAACGACCTGTCATTTGTGGTGGATTTTGATCTATGGTTTTTTGAGCACCAGTCCACCCTGAATCCCAATATGCCGTATCGCTTTTTGCTGTATCTGGCAAGTGAATATTCAAAGATGAGCACAGATGACCTGCTTTATTCCAACAAGTTACAGATGCTGGATACTCCACATTTTGTAGTGTTTTATAACGGAACGGATCCTCTCCCGGAATACAGCACCCTGAAGCTGTCCAGCGCCTACCGGAATAAGGAAGAGACTCCTCAGCTTGAATTACAGGTACAGGTAATCAATATCAATCTCGGGTTCAACTCCGAGCTGATGGATGCCTGCCAGATTTTAAAGGAGTACGCCCAGTTTGTCGCAGAAGTCCGTGAGCAGGCAAAGGTGTATCCAAACCGGCAGGCCATCGTTCAGGCCGTGGATGTGTGTATTAAGAAGGATATTTTAAAGGAATTTTTGCTTGAGAATAAGAAGGAGGTTATTGATATGGTGTTTTTCGAATATGACGCCGAGGCGGAAAAGAGAGTTATTTATAAGGATGGCGTAGAGGAAGGCAGAGCAAAAGAAATTGTTCGGTCATGTAAGGACTTTAACTTGTCAAAAGAGGATGCAATCCACAAGTTAGAGACTCTACTATCAATCCCTACACAATCTGCCATTGACTATTACGAAAAATTTTCAAAGGAATTTGAAAATGAATTCTCAAAAGCACAAAAAATTATGTAAAAGGAGTACATTGGTATGAACTTTTTTGAGTATGATGCTGAGCTTTCTATTTCTACACAGGCAGCCATGGATTACTATGATAATTTTTCGAAGGAATTGGAAAGGAAATCTTTGGATGATCAAAAGGCCTTATAAGAACCCAAAAAGGGCAGCCCATCATGGACTGCCCTTTGGTTCTTACATAACTCTTACAGATATGGTTCGTTCCTCTGAGGAAACAACCTGATCTCAGCTTAAGCTTACTGTAACAGAGACAGTACGCCCTGGTTAGCCTGATTGGACTGAGCCAGCATAGCCTGACCTGCCTGAGCCAGGATGTTGTTGTTGGAGTACTTAACCATCTCAGTAGCCATATCGGTATCACGGATCTGGCTCTCTGCGCTGGTGGTATTCTCAACTACGTTGTCCAGGTTGTTGATGGTGTGCTCAAGTCTGTTCTGAACAGCACCAAGTGCGGAACGCTGGGTGGATACCTTCTGGATAGCAGTTGCGATAGTCTTAACAGCCGCATCAGCATTCGTGGAATCTGTGCCATTTACCTGCAGTCCGTTTACACCAATGCCCTTAGCGCTCATAGACTCTAAGGATACTTCAATCTTGTTCTCAGCGGTGGTATCAGCGCCTACCTGGAAGCTTAAGATCAAAGCTTTCTCAGAAGAACTCAGTGCAGTGCTTCCGGATGCTCCAATTGCCAGTTTCACTTTAACTTCAGCCTCCGGATCAAGATCATTCAAATTTCCGGTATAATTACCCGTTACCGCTGCATTAGTATTCTCGTTCTCTAATTGTTTGCTAATTGTAGCAGATCCTTTGAAATTAGCTTTTGCTTCTATACCATAGGTGGTTGTAATGTTAGCAATTGTATCTGTAACTTCTGTACCATCTTTTAAAGTTACTGTAGCATTGGTTCCATCAGATGTAATTTTAGTGACATCTTTAGCCTTTTTCTGTGCTGCAACATCTGCAATTTTAAAATTAGTATTATCACTTGATACTACTTTTACTTTTCCAATAGTAATTTCAGCACCATCCGTCAATGTAGCCTCCGTGGTACCCTTTGCTGCTACAGTTACTCCATCAACCGTTCCTAATACGTCGCCTACCGCAAAAGTCTTCTGATTGCCATTTGCGGTTGCGTCACCCTTTAACAGATAAGTCTCGTTGAATTTCGTGGTTTCAGATACACGGTCGATTTCATTTACAAGCTGATCGATCTCATTCTGTACATAGTTTCTGTCATCAGCAGACATAGTACCATTTCCAGCCTTAACTGCCAGCTCGTTCATTCTCTGCAGCATATCATGTACTTCGGTCAGGGCGCCTTCAGCGGTCTGTACTGCACTGATACCATCCTGTGCGTTCAGGGAAGCCTGTGTCAGACCTCTAATCTGCTTTCTCATCTTCTCACTGATGGACAGACCTGCTGCATCATCAGCTGCACGGTTGATCTTGTATCCGGAAGACAGTTTCTCGGTGGACTTTGCCTGAGAAGCGGTGGTTAATCCTAACATTCTGTTAGAGTTCATAGCTGTAAGATTGTGTTGTACTACCATAATAATTTACCTCCTTGTATTACTGCCCAATTCCTTTTGCGGCAGTGTGCGTATCTGTATTGTTATTGAGAAATCCTTTTCTCCCAGATACTTGTTGTTAGTTTTTATAGTAACCGGAGTAGGAGCTTCCCTGTCGGGCCCTGACAGAGCCGCTCTTCCTCCGGTTATTACCATATGAAATTATTTGTCCGCATTTCCCTTTGTGATGATCACATTTGACTTCTTGCGGTACTTCTCCGGGTGCTCTTCTTCCGCATAATATTTAGGAAGCTTCGCTCTCTCCTCCGGATCTGTGATCTGGTTTTCTAATACCGTGCTCCGCACGATGTTCACCTCTTTCGGTGCATCGATCATGATACGGAGATGATTCTTGGTTCCTCCCAGGAACACGATCTTAATATTGTCATTGATCATCAGGTATTCTTCCGGACTAACGGTCAGACGCAGCATAATTGATAACCTCCCTGTTTTTATTCAGCCTTCCTTGCCTGCTGGTTTGCACTGATGCAACATTTTATTATGGAATGTTGCATTATCCTAATTCATTTATTCTTTCAAGGAGGCCATTATGAGCACGACACAACCTATCCGCAGCAAACAGCTTTTACACGATTTCAAAGATTACTACCTTACCAAACAGCCCAACTCCCGGAATTACACTCTCATCCTGATCGGTCTGAACACTGCTCTCCGCATCAACGACATCCTTCATCTCACCTGGGGAGATGTCTATTGCACAGGACACAGCCGCTTTTACACCCATCTCCTCATCACGGAGAAAAAAACGGAAAAAGAAACCAGAATCCTGATCAACAGAGAACTTCAGAAAACATTACTGTCCTACCGGAAAACACAGCCTTCCATAGCCGACACAGACTACCTCTTCCCCAGCCCCAGAAAAGCCGAATCCCCACTCTCCCGATACCAGGCCTACCGCATTGTCCGCAAGGCTGCCGAGGCCGTAGGGATCGAAGACGTGATCCGGTGCCATTCTCTGCGGAAGACCTTCGGCTATCATGCGTGGAAAATGGGAACACCTCCCGCCCTGCTGATGGAGATTTACAATCATTCTTCTTTTCAGATCACAAAACATTATCTGGGAATTGAACAGGATGACAAAGATGCCGTATTCCGCAATATACAGCTATGATATGTGCTACTTTAAATCATCATGGCGATATGAATAATACGATATAACGATTTTTATAAAAAAGACTAAAGTTTTCACATGGTCAGCCGAAATATGTAGTGCAAGACAAAATGCAACATTCCATAATAGAATGTTGCATTTTTCTATTTTAATCCTTTCATTTCTGTGGTATTCTTTTAAAGACTGCATATCGCTATTTTTCGACAAATACTTTCCTTTTTTGAAACATATACAGTCAGAATCAGGAGTACACATGAAAAGCTTTATATGTGAAATGTTCTATAAGCAGCGGGCGGCATTCGAGCAAAGCTGCTCTTCCAGGGGCAAAGAGTATCCTCTTCCGGAAGACGTTTTCCTACAATCGGATATTTTCTATGACGAGAAGCATGTTCCGGCACATCGTCTGGATGTCTACCGTCCCAGGAGACGGGACGGAGAGATTCTCCCGGTCATCGTCAACGTACATGGCGGAGGCCTCCTCATAGGGAACAAGGAATTCAACCGTCCCTTTTGTGCCTCCCTTTGTGAGGCGGGGTATCTGGTATTCAGCATTGAGTACCGGCTGATACCGGACTGTCTCTTCTATGACCAACTAACTGACCTGCATCTGGCACTGGATTTTATCCGGGATCATCTGACGGAATACGGCGGTGACATTTCCCACATATATGCCTGCGGCGACAGCGGCGGTGCCTGTCTGCTGACTTATGGAATCGCCATGCAGCGAAGCACTGCACTGGCACAGGCTGCCGGAGTAACCCCTTCTGACCTGCCAGTCCGGGCACTTGGTCTGGTCAGCGGTATGTTCTATACGAACCGCCTGGATCAGATCGGACTTTTCCTCCCCAGATATCTCTACGGCCGGCATTATAAAAAAAGTGCTTTTGCCCCCTATGTATCTCCGGAGCACCCGGACATCGTGACCAGCCTGCCACCCAGTCTCCTGATCACCAGTGACAACGATAATCTTCAGAGCTATACTCTGAATTTTGAAAAGGCTCTGCGCAGACATCAGATGCCCCATAAACTGATCAACTACCCGAAGGATCCCCGCCTGACCCATGCGTTCAGCGCTTTTTACCCGGATCTTCCGGAAAGCAGGGAAGTGATCCACCATTTGATTCATTTTTTTGAACATACCGGAGATGACTGTAAAGGAGGATACGTATCATGACATACGACGAAAATGTTTTCAAAGAAAAAGCTAATCGGAAAGCCCGTAAGATCTGGATCGTTTTTGCTGTTTTACTGAGTGCCAACTATGGCTCCGATGCGTCCGGGGGATTATATCCCACCACTTCTTACCTTATTTTCCTGGCATTGTGCTGGCTGCCTCTGATCTTCGGCGAAGTGCTGTTACGTGTAAAGGGCTGGGCAACGGAGCTCTACCGCTACGATCTGGTCATCGGTTACGGCATCTTCTATACCTTTGTAATCTGTACCACAGCGTCACCCATCGCATTCACTTACATCCTTCCGGTGACAAGCTTACTGGTCCTGTATAAGAACCGGAAATTCATGATCAACTGCGGTATCGTCAACTCTCTGATCATTGTGGGCGCTGCCGTCTACCGCTACATGCTGGGCTTTAACAGTGCTTCCGATATGAAGAATTACCAGCTGCAGCTGTCCTGTATCATCCTGTGTTACATCTGCTATGTCATGTCCATCCGCCATCTGAACGAGTCCGACGGTGCCATGACCGACAGTATCAAAGCCGACCTTCACAGAGTGGTGACCACCGTAGAACAGGTCAAGACATCCAGCAATACCATTCTGGACGGCATTACCGTTGTCAGAGAACTGGCTTCTGAGAACAAGCACGGTTCCGATATGGTCATGCTGGGTATGAATGAATTGACGGATAATAACCATATGCTGCAGGATCGGACGACCTCTTCCACACAGATGACTTCCGACATCCGTGCCCAGGTGGAAAATGTTGTGGCACTCATCAGCGAAATGGTATCTCTGGTCGGGAAAACCGAATCCCATTCCAGTGTCAGTGCAAAAGATCTGCAAAGTTTGGTAAGCACTGCCACCACGATGTCAGAGCTTTCTACGGAGCTGGAAAATGTCCTGCAGAATTTCCAGCAGGAATTTGGCATGGTGAAGCAGGAGACCGGTACCATCGAAAAAATTACAAATCAGACGAACCTGCTGGCCTTAAACGCTTCCATTGAAGCTGCCAGAGCCGGTGAAGCAGGCAAGGGCTTCGCAGTGGTAGCTGATCAGATCCGTACCTTAAGTACTGAAACCCACGCTTCCTCCGGACAGATCAGAGAAGCTCTGTCCCGTCTGGATGCTACTTCCGCTAAGATGACCGCTTCCATTGAAGAGACCTTGAAGCTGATCCAGGTTACCCTGGAAAAGGTAACACATACCGGTGAAAATGTAAATCAGATCGCATCTGATTCCGCACAGCTCGGCAGACATATTCAGGTAGTTGATAACGCAATTAAAGAAGTCGAAAGCTCCAATACCCAGCTGGTATCCAATATGGAACAGGTATCCAACATCGTGGAGACTATCACCGGCTGTATTGCACACTCCAGCCAGACCAGTGAGCGTATGCTCAGTAAATACGAAGAAACCGCTTCCAATATCAACACCATCGAGGATGTCATGGAGAACATGATGTGTGATCTGGGTATCGGCGGCTTCATGGGTATCGAAGATATTCAGCCAGGTATGAAGATTGATCTGAAAGTAGCCGGCCAGGGAGATACGGAATACCTTGGAGAACTGATCGAACAGATTCCGGAGGGTCTGCTGGTATCCTGTCAGAAGGAGCTAGCACTCACAGATACCGCTTCCTGTACCTTACAGATCACCGCAGGCAACATCCTGTATTGTTGGGACAAGGCAGTCATCTCTCCCGCTCCTGAAAAGGGTGCTCATGCTTTCAAAATCATCATTAATACCAGACCCAGGATCAATAACCGCCGTAAATACCCCCGTATGGATCTGAACAATGCCTGCACCATCAAGTTCAAAAATTCTGATACGGAATATGCGGCCACCATGGATAATATCAGTGCCAACGGCTTTGCTTTCCTGGCGACAGACAATATCTTCACCCAGAGCAAGAATGCCTCGATCACTGTCACTATCCATGATTTCGCCCTCCCGGATCACAATGTGCTGGAAGGACGTATCATCCGCTGCTCCGATGATAACGGTCTGTTCATCGTAGGCTGCCAGATGCCGGAGGATAATTTCTATATTCTGGAGTATGTAGAGAAAAATCTGGAAAGTAAGAAATAGTCAAATACAAAAGGGTGCCGCTGTGCGACACCCTTTCTTGTTTGGTTTTATAGTTTCATCTATGGCTTCAGGAGCCGGGCGATCAGGCCCTCGACCTCCTGGAGCTGTTCTTTTGTGCTCTCCTTGTGGCTTTCCTTGCGGTATTTCGAAGGGGACATTCCCTTCATAGCGTGAAAGGCCTTGGTAAATACCAGGGCATCGCTGTATCCGCAGGACAATGCAATACTCTCGATAGGATAATTCGTGGAGTCCAGAAGTTCTCTCGCCTTGGTAATACGGAAGGTAGTAAGGAACTGCTGGGGAGACATCCCCAGATAGTTCTGGAACAGCGTATATAAATAGCTGCGGTTGATACACACATAGTCCGCCACATCCGTGACCTTGATGGGGTTACAGTAGTTGCTCTGGATAAAGGAGACCGCTTTTTTCACATACTGGTTCCCCTTATCCTCTTCCTCCCTTGCCACCACACCGGCGCTGTCGGCGATCACCGACAGAAATACTCCCAGCAGTCCGTTCCGGCGCAGATCATCCGCAATGCCAAAGGTATTATGCTCCATCATATCCCGGACAATGGAATACAGTTCCTCCGATTTATCACAGGAAAAAATAGGATGCCGGTCCGACAGTCCCATGCTGTGTAAGTATTCTTCGGCGCGGCTTCCAGCAAAGCCCACCCACAGATAGCTCCAGGGATCCTTCGCATCCGCCTGATAAAAAGCCAGTTCATTGGGCTGGATCAGGAAACCGTAACCCGCCTCCAGCCGGTATTCCTTGTCATGAAACCGGAAATGTCCCTTGCCGCTCAGGACATAGTGGATCAGGTAATGTGGCTTGGAGGCCGGCCCGAAGCTGTGCAGCGGTGCCGTCTGGGAGCATCCGCAACAGTTCACATACAGACTTCCTGTTTTATCATTGACAAAATCCAGTTTAAATGCTTTTTCCATGATCGGACCGTTTCCTTTCCGCGTTACCGCTCTCTCATCTAATTCACGAGAATCCCACCGTTTTCATCAAATTCCACACCGAAATCCCTGCTGTATTCATTCATACGCTGCAAAATTCTCTTCTTATCCTCACCTGCTGCCGGAGTAGGCTTAAAATCATTCCGGGTGGACACAGAACTCACCATGCAGGGAATGATCCTGGCATTTCGGTCCTCCACCTTCTGTCCGTTTTCGAATGTAAAGGTCTGCTGGAAGATCATGGTATCCTTATCTGCCGGGTTCCGGTTCGCTCCGAAGCAGAAATTCGCCAGGCTATAGATGATATATCTGCCCTTATATTCTTCGATTCCCTGAAGGACGTGGGGATGATGACCAATGACCAGATCCACGCCCCAGTCAATGCATTTTCTGCCAAGTACCTGCTGGTAATTCTCCGGATAAGTATCTTTCTCAATCCCCCAGTGACAGCATGCCAGGATCAGATCTACATTCTGTTCCCGCAGGGTCTCGATATTGTTCTGGATCAGCTTTTCCGCCTGTGCGCCCCACTCTACCTCATTGACAGAGATTATTCCTATTTTCAGGTTCCGTTCTCCGCCGTGGGCTGCCGCACTGTCCTGGATCTCATAGATACCCACATTTTTATCATAAGCATAAATGATCCCTTCCTTCTCTAATGCCACCACAGTATCCCGGCTTCCCTGTTCGCCATAATCCAGGCGGTGATTGTTGGCGAAGCTGACGGCCTCAATGCTCCCCAGCGTCAGCAGATGTGCGTAGGCCGGATCCCCTTTGATGCAGTAGGTCTGTCCCTCCCGCATCTGTTCCGATGTGGTCAGAGGCCCTTCCAGATTCACGATGGTCATATCGTCCGCCGCAAAGATGTCTCTCACATTTTCAAAGAAATAACCTTCGTCCTCCGCCTGATCATAGGCCTGACGGAAGGAGGCACTGTAGTCTTGTTCCTGATGATTTCCCAACGTTACATCCCCTGCTGCGGAGATGGTGATCGTATAACGTTCACCCGTCAAACCACCGGAGTCATGGCAAAATCCCGATGTTGTTGCGTTCTCTCCACCGGAAGCCGTCCCTGTCTGTGCCCCCGTAGCAGAATCTTCTGCCGTCTGCCCAGCCTGCGTAGTTGCATTGTAACCGCCGATAGGCTGCGCCAGATCTTCCCTTCCCGGAATGTAGACCTGCTGGGTCAGATCATCGCCACATCCACCAAGCATTATGACAGCCGCTGCACAGAACAGTGCTGCAAACCTTTGTTTTCGATACCCCATAAGCTGCTCCCTCATTATCGTAGCATGATCCGCACCTTTGGTGCTTACCGTTGCTTCGCAACTATCATGATCCCATTCGCCGTTCGTCAATCATGCTGGCACATTGACTCTCATACGTCAATTATAATATCATTCCGCAGAAGCCTCCGATGTGGAAGTATTGTCTCCGTCACCGTACAGATTCTCCTGCAGGAACTTCTTGTTGGCTTCGAAATCCACTTCCAGCACTGCCATCTTACGGATGGTCGCATCCTTATAGGTGCCCTCCAGTGGAATGCTGTTCTGGATAATATCGTAAGTCACGGCCTTAGGTGCCATAAGGCTCAGCCGATAGCATTCTGTCTGGGTCAGATTCGTGGTCAGATTCGGCATCAGACCATCGATCAGCTCCTGGGGATTGGTCAGCATTCCCTGCGGAAGCTTGTGGATCACCTCTGCCAATACCTTTCTCTGCCTCTCGGTTCTGCCGAAATCCGTACCGATATAACGGTTTCTGCAATACGCCAGTGCCTGCGGTCCGTTCAGGTGTACCATACCGCCGGAAGTATCTTCAAAATAGTCGGTACCTTCCGGTCTTCCCAGCAGAATGTTGTATTCCACCAGATAGCCGTTGACATATTCCACTTCCTTGCTGGTCAGCTCAAGATCCACACCGCCCACTGCATCCACCAGATTGGCAAATGCTTCAAAGTTCACCAGTACATAGCGGCTGATATGAATATCGAAATTCTGCTCAATAGTCTCCATCAGCAGTTCTGCGCCACCATAGGAATATGCCGCATTCAGACGATTCCCCTTATGTCCCGGAATGTCCACATACATATCACGGAGCAGGGATGTCATGTAGATCTTCTTCGTCTTGTTGCTGATGGACAGCAGGATCATGGCATCTGATCTGCCGTCTTCACCGTTTTCACGGGAATCGTTACCGATCAGCAGAATATTGGTCACGCCTTCTTCCTTCATGGGAGAGGACGCTACCGACTCGATCTTCTCATAGTTCATCTCTCCGTAGACCTTTCCTACCAGCACATACAATCCTGCTGCCAGGAATACAAGGATCAGCGCCACTGCGATCAGGAAACGCTTGAGTCCTGACTTTTTCTTCTTTCTGCCGCTCCCGGCTCCCTTTTTATTTCCTTTTCTGTTCCTTTTATCCGCTTTCGTGTCTATCTCCTCACGCTTCCCGGATTTTCTTCCGGAGCGTTTTCTATCGTTATAATCGTCCTCATAGTCCTCTACATAGTCATCCCGTCTGCTGCGGCGGGTTCTGCCTGAGGTCTCCTGTCTGCGGTGATCAGCGTTACTGCTACGGCCGCCACCGTTACGACTCTCTGAAGTCTTACGTGCCGTCTCTCTGCGGGCTGCCTGTCTCCTGCGGTATGTGGGATCATCCCAGTCCTCTGCATAGTCCTCACGGGATCCTGCTCTTCTGTCGGATCCGATCACATCCAGTTCCTCCTCTTCCTCGTCATCTTCCCTCATATCATACATCTGCGGAGCCGGGCGGGCTGCCTCACGCTCCGCAGAGTGTGTCCCCGCATTCGCCGCCGGGCGCCCCGTACTACGGCGGGCTCCCGCCCCGGATGCCTGCATTTCCTGCATCTCCTGTTGTAAAAAGGCTTCCAGACCCTTTTGTATATCTTCCATCTCCTGAATGGAGTCTCTTTCCTTATCGCTCATCCTGTACCTCACTTCCACGTACCTGATTTTGCACGCTTTTATTCCTATTCATCTTCTAGGATAATACCATAATCTGCTGTATTCGTCACGACAGAAATCCTTAAAATTTGTTTAAATGTTATCCGGTATTTCTTAAGAAACGACAACAAGAAAGACCATCTGCGGCAACTACACGATTTTCTTTCGTATGCTTTCCTCAGATGGTTGTTGCTTTGCGCACAAAACGCAAAATTTTTTCGTATAAAATACAAAAACCACTTTTAAAAAGGAATTTAAAAAAGGACGCTTGAAAGATATTTAATAACCTTTCAAACGTCCTTTCGTGGCTTAGTCTTTTTCTTTTTTCTGCTTACGATTTCCATGTTCTTCAAGAATCAAGTATTTTCCAGTCGTCTTCCGTTCATTTGGTATGTATTCCAATAGATCAGTTATCGTACAGTCTAAAGCCTCGCAGATTTTATCTATGTGGTCTACATTCAAACGAGGAACAAGCTCATGATACCATTCGTTGATAGTTGACGGACGAATCCCAGTAGCATCAGCCAAATCCTTCTGAGTCCATCTTTTCTCGCCAAGCAGTCTTGATAGATGAATTTTAACCATGATTTTATGCCCCTTTATTTAGTTTATCACGAGGCATAATTTTAAATATTGTTTTGTTAGAATATAACGTATTGCGTTATTTATACCCTAAAAAAAATAATGTTTAAAAGTTTTTGATGATTACTTCATCGAATGTATCAGCATTCAGTTTGTTCGTTAGATTGCTGTTCCTGCTTATTCCCTCGATGTGATAATCCTCATATAAATCACGGATAAATTCATCATCATTATAGGAAAGAATAAACTTTCCTTTAATCCCATCTAAAACGGTCTTTAAACGAATATGGTCATCATGTGAAAACCCTCCTTCATAATATTTCTCGGTGCCATGATATGGCGGATCTAAGTAAAACAATGCTCCCGGTCTGTCATACACCCGGATCAGGCTTTCAAAATCCCTGTTCTCAATGACCACATTTTTCAAACGCTCCTGCACCTCTGCCAGATATTCAATCGAATTTGTAAGGTTTTTCTTATTCGTTCCGAAGGTCTTTCTGTCAGCTCCGAAACTCACCTTTATAATATGAAAGTATCGTGCTGCCCTCTGGATATCTGTAAGCCCTCTGGCATTCAGCTGGCTCTTATTGTCAAAGAACTGTTCCCTTGAAATTGCCAGCCAGTTAAGTTCCTTCTGCAGTTCCTCACAGTGGTATTTGATGCAGCGGTACAAATTGATAAGGTTGCTGTCTGCATCATTAAATACTTCCAGTTCTTTTCCCACTTCCTTGCCAAACAGCACCCATCCGGCTCCACCAAACACCTCAATGTATCTGTCAAAGCCTTCCTCTGGGAACCTTTCAATAATCGCCTTTCTAAGCAACCTCTTTCCACCAATCCATGCAATAAAACTGTTCATTCTTCTTCCTCCTGATTTTCAATGTTGGGGCATTCAATCAGGTAATCCGGGAGCATTTCAGCCCCCGGACAAAACTCATTCCTATTACACTTTCTCGGTATAAGAAAGGCAGATCCAGACCGGAACATATTTTCCGTTGTAAGGCTGTTCAGACTTAATACGTCCCCACAAGCCTTCCTCACCGGATTTGCTTACCTTTCCATACTTTTCCTCCACAATGGTATACGAGCCCACCGGGATGTGACCAACAGAAGCAGTGTCAATGGTTGCTCCAAGTCTCATCTTCAAATCGCTGATTTTCACACGCACCATATAAGGAGCAAACACATTTTCAGGATATACATTTACACCTGCTTCATCAAACACACTGTAACCAGGATTCTTGTCTACACAAGTCTTTGCATATTCAAGCGAATGGTACGCTCCAATCTGGCTCTTGGCATCGCTCCAGTTCTTTCTGACACGATACCAGCTTTCTGCTGTTGTCTGTTTCTGCTGATCATAAGCGGTGAGATTGTATTTTTCAATGATACTGCACACCTTGTTAACATAATCCGGAGCAGTTGCATAGCCACCGTCCTTGATGATCTGAACCGCTTTCTTGTAATCCTTCTCGCCTTTCAAACCAGCGTATCTAAGTGCTTCGCCTTTCTTTGCACCCAGCAGGTATGCGGAATGATCAGCAATAGATGCTTCGACATTCGGATATGCCCTGAATGCAGCTGTAACCGTTACATACTCTCCATTTACATATTCCTTCGTCTCCTTGGTATATTCACTCGTTCCGTCCCATGAGCTTCCAGACCAAGTGTTTCCGGATAACGAGCACTTCATTCCAAAGCAGTTATTTGCCATCTGTGCGAGCACTGATTTTCCATATCCTGATTCCAGAATAAACTGTGCTGCTGACACAGAGGCAAGGATGCCGGTGTTCTTCATATCAGCAGTACATAACTCGCCAACTCGCTTCACGATATCAGTATCTGCCATATTCGCAAACTCTACCGCCTGAATACCGGTATCCACTGTCACAGATGCACCCACAAAGGATGCCATGCATTCTGCACACGCCTTCGCCAGCTTACGAAGATTGCTATCATCCATCAGCCATTTACAAGCTTCAGTATTTGTATGGAAAGAATGTTCTGCGATAACGCCCGGAACTCCGGCTAAGAAGCTGCCATTCAGCACTCCATAGTAGTTATCGTCTTTCTTTCCATTTCCATCTCTGTCATTGTCGGATAATCTCGAATAAATCTGATATCCGTCCACGCCCATTGTGTTCTGGATAACCTTTGCAATCTGTGCTGCAAATTCTCTGGACTGGTCATCAACCAAAGTTTCATTACGATCTGTAAAATGAATCGCCACTGCTCTGTTTACTGCCTCAGTACCACAGGCATTTGTGTGGTTGCTCACAAACAGATCGCATCCGGCAGCCATTTTTCCTCTGGCTGTCAGATCCGGATTCTCATTGATATTACTTCTGGTTACGAGAACCTCAATTCCCATCTGCTCCAGATATTCCTTCTCATACTGTGTCAGTTTCCAGACTGTCGCTGATTCATAATATCCAGAAACGACCCCGGCATTATATTTTTCTCCATAATGCCCTGGATCTAAACAAATACGTTTCTTTCCCATTGTGTACCTCCTAACTGTCCACTCTGCTTTCCCTTAACTTGGCTACCAGCTCATGTACTCCGGTAGAGCCGGAGGAAAGAATTAAGCCAGTAATCACCTTTGCAATAATAGGCAGCTGTGAACTGTAGCCCATCAAAGCAAAGAAATCAATGTCGAACATCAAAGCAAAAAGTGCTCCGAAAGCTACCGCCCATACCGGTGCCTTAACGATGTTCATTACCTTGTCACCCACAAGCTCCTTCACTCTGTCCACAAGGAACTGGATCAGGATTGCGAATACCACGATAATAGTTACTGCATTGCTTAAACTTGCCATTTTCTGCGTCTCCTTCCATATTTTTTTGTATTTAAAAAAGGGCTTTGAAAGCCCTTTTAAACACCTTTGCTGCATTCAAAAAGGAGCCTTGTTTCAGACTCCTCATTTACAAGAAAAACCCCGACAACATTTTCCTGAATGTTTATCAACTATTCAATTCTTCTACAGTTATACTCACTGACATCCAACTGCTTTTCTATGTTTTCAAAAGCCTCCCTGTAATACGATTTGACCTCTTGGGAAACCTGCTTTGTGTGTTCTAATTCAGTCACGAGTTTTCTCAGCAGATCCGATTGCTGAGTAGTGATGTCACACAACAGGTCTATCACCGCCAACAGATTCATAAAGCCACCCTTTCCGGCATTTCATCGTTTATTCCGCAGCATCTTCTGCAGCTTCGATTGCTGCTCTTACATCGTCCCTGAATTTCTCCGGAATACTGTCGATTGTTCTTTTTCCAGCCTTTACTAATTTAATATACAGTTCCAACATCTTAATTACCTCCCGTCTTTGCTTCATACAGTTCCGCTACTGCGTTCATAATAATGAGCTGATTTTCTTCTGTTGCGAGCAGTTTTTCATAGAGTTCTGCCTGTGCTCCCATGCTGATCAGAATGTTCTCGTTTACTTTTTCAGTGTTCTCTTCCTGCTGGATCAGATTATAATACTCTTCTTCACTCAGGAAACGATACTCGCATGTATAGCCCACTTCTTTCTCTTCGCTGCCATCCATACTGTCTCGTTCGATACGATTGATATTTCTTCTCTGGATGTAAGTATTGGCATTTACCATTTCCAACGTTTCAGGCAGTGAGGAGCAATTCTCTGTTTTCCATCCTTGCATTTTTATTTGCCTCCTTGTCCATTTTAGATATGATGCGTTTGACCGCCCTCACGCTTATAAGTGGCTTAATATACATCAGATACCACTCATAGGTGTCAGAGTGTGTTATCCAGCCCATCAGGGAAATAAAACCCTTGCAGAGCCTTAATGGATATTTCTTCTTTTCCATCTTCTTTTTATTGAGTTTCCTTGCTATCCTCGCAATATGTATCAGCGTATGCTTTCTTATGATTACCCGATTTCGATAGAACAGCCAGCCCATTGCCGATACTTCCCTGCCGGTTCTCCTGCCATTCTTTTTAATGTACTCAAACCGGAACACCTGCCAGTCACCTTTCATTTTCAGCCTGATTTTTCCAAGCCACTGCTTAATGAATATAATCGCCATGTGCAGCTTCTTTTTATTATCATCTGCCATCGTGAAATTATCCATATACCGGATAAAGTGTGCTATTTTCAGCTTGCACTTTATCAGAAAATCCAGCTCCTGCAGGAGAAAGTTTGCCAGCCACTGTGACAAATAAAAGCCCAGTGGCAGCTTATCTGGAAACCATGTCAGGCACACATCTATCAGATACATAAATAAAGCATCTTTGATACGTTTTAACAGTTTTGGTCGGATAAACTTATACTTTGCATGGTCATAAAAATGTCGGATATCGCACTGTGCAAAATTCCGGATACCTTTCCCAGACTGAATCCATCTTTTCATCGCTTTCATTCCCCGATGTGATCCACGCTTGGGAAAAGACGAATAGCTGTGATGGTAACTGCTCCCTTGAATAATCGGCTCCAGAATTAGCACAATAACGTGCTGTATCCACAATTCAACCATTGTCGGTACATATATGACCCTTGTTTTCCCAGCTTCTTTTATAATAACCGGGTTATGCTTTGGTGGTTTAAATTCCAGTTCCGGATTTTCCACCTTCCATCCGGCTGGCTTCGTATTCTGGATAATTTTCTGTATTTTCTCAACCCATCCATCTAAATCTTCCTCCACCATTTGAATATCTTTTCTGTCACTTTTTCCACGCTTCATCCGCTTAAATGCCCGGAGGATAACACCCTTTTGGCAAGCCAGCGTGTATAAATATCTGTAACTTTTCTTTTTCTTCCAAGGAATGCCGGTCTCTTTTTCAATGTCATATTTGAACTTATGCATTTTATCTTCTATCTCCTCGCCGCTTTCGAACATTGCTCACTACTTGCAGCTCCTGACCGGAATAATTTCCACTCACCAAAACCTATAAAGGCGGATATAACAGTATTTCAACTGTCAGCGGTGTATATGACTATCGGTAACATTTTGGACTTATAGTTTCTTGATAGAATCAGGACGCCCCGTAGTTCCACCAGGCGTTAGCAGCGACATTGTTCAGTGTGCGAGCCCAGAGCCCGTCATTAGCACCGTTGTTGCAATTGCCGAACCGCAGCGAAACCGCCGGAGAGGGAGTTCCGATAGCCCCTCAAGATCTTTAAAAAATCATTCCTATATTTTATACAAAGCAGTTGGGGGAAGACCCCCAAACCCCCTATCTGCAGCTTACGCTGCAGCAGGTGCTGGAAGAAGTTTGGACGCCCCGCAGTGCCACCAGGCGTCAGCAGCGACAGCGTCCAGGGTGCGAGCCCAGAGCCCGTCAGCAGCACCGTCGTCGCAAATGCCGAACCGCAGCGAAACCGCCGGTATTTCTGCGTTCACCCAAGTGTGATCGCAGTATCCAGTAGCAGAACTGCATGCGATTTCATCATTTGGCACTGCACCAAAATCCTTTACCACCTGAGTTGTTGCATAATATCCGTTTTTTGCCAAATTCACTCCAGTATCCAGATATTTAGCCCCGGTTAAGTCATAGGTATAATCCGGGGACACCTTTATTCTTCCGTTAATCAGGAGCATATACGGATCTCTCTGCCACAGCATATAACTCCCCATAACGCAGCTATGGAAAATCTTATTGAAGGACTTATTATCATTAGAACCATAAAACTGTCCTCCGCCAATGACTGTATTGATTTTCGTTCCGTAATGTTGTGCTTTATCTTCAACGTAGGTAGAACACATGCCTGATCCAAAAGCAGTCTGAGAGTCGGTGCTCTTACTCAGCAGAATACAGATGTCTGCCAATGTATTCGTTAATGCACCGCCAAAGAAAAGAGCTTTGCCGGATGCTGCCTGAATTGCTGTATACTGCTCGGCAGTTCCGATTGCTTTTCCGTTTGCACTGTCTGCAGCAGAACCGGAGGCTGTTAAGCAGCTCCACTGCCCTGCAATACTTCTCATCTTTCCATTGGAATCAATGGAGCCATAGAACATCGGGATCAGCATATAATCTCTTTCTTTTCCAAGTACATTAAATCCTACCGCATGGAAATCATCATCCACTTTTCTTTCACAGAAATATACATAGCGGTCATTTCCAACCTTATATTCCTTCTTGTAGATTTTCTTGACGATTGCCATCGCATCACCGGCATAATCAATATTAGCCGCATCAGAGTTCGTTCCATCCGCTTTCTTCGTATAATCGTCCGGATCTAAGAAGTAATCAATACCTCCATCCCAATTACACATAACCGGTACATTAGCTTTCAGCCAGTCCCAGCCAGCCCATGATCCATAATTCATGGCGTGCGTGCTCATGTTCATGCTCATAGGCGTAAAGTCCTTGTTCGCACCAAGGTACTCCACTCTTGTGGACGGATTCAGGTCGGAAGCTTCATGGATAACCATTCCATAAATCGGTGCATCATCCGGTACCAGATTTCTCACCAGCTTTTCCACCTGCTCCTGCACTTCAAGCAGTGTTTCCTGCTCTGCAATAAAAACCTTTTTCGACATTTTCTACCTCGTTTCCAGCATAATATAACACTTTACGTTTTATATTTGCTTATTTTGTTAGATTATAACGTAATACGTTATTTTTACAGTTCCTCATAATATAAATGACCGTTTTCCATGCCTAATCGCATCTTCCCACCGTTCACGTCATCCTCAAAGATCTTCGCATCCCTGCGGTTGGCTTTTCCGTTGTTGAGAAGCTGGGCATATCGCTCATTAAAGTAATCTGCATGTGCCGGTGTGGTAGGCTCCAGAGCCTCCATCTGTTCGTTGTAAACCGGCTCATCCTGAATCGTTAAATTCTTCGCCATGTCCTGCCTCCCTAAAATGTATCGTTAATATAGAAAGTCATGCTGATATCCGCATCCTTTCCTTTTGCGGTAAAACGCTTGATGGTAACGATATCCCCATCCGCATCATAGAGTCCGATTTCGCTAATCGCAGCACCCGGAAGCTCACTCTCCTTTAGCTCACATTCATACTTGCACTTCGTATCGCTCAACATGGTGTAAGTATCGTATTTCTTTCTGAGCAATTCGTTCTTCAGTTCTGATTCTGCCTCCTGCGGTGCGATAACATTTCCATCTGCATCCACACCACCATCACCAAATACAAAGCCCACAATCTTAGGCAGCTGGATTTCTCCAGCTCTGGCTCTCAGCATCTTTTTCCTTCCTGCAATTGTAATAATCTGATTCTGTGTAAGGTTCTCTGTCATTTTACAATTCCTCCTCTCGCCTTATGGCATCTAATATCCTTGTTCCATTTAACTGATAGCTGCCATCCAGCAGCCACAAGTCTTTCTTTATAACAACACCTCCCGGTGTCATTTCCTCGATATTGGTATTCCCCAAGTCAATTGCCAGACCGTATGTATCTGGTTTTCTTAACACATTCAGCTCATAGCTGCCATCCATCTGCCATGTTCCATTCAATCTCCGGACATTCCAGTAAGGCGAGTCAAAGCCGATAACCACTCCGGCATCAGTAAACATCTCCTGCAGCTGTGATGTAACAGATACACTCACATCCAGTTCTACGCTCTCCAAAACCTCGACGTCTCCCATATCGTAGCTGATGCCCCATTCATCCGGTTTTCTTCCGACTCCCAGATTATAGGTGCCATCCAGCAACCATGTTCCATTTAACCTCCGGACATTCCAGTAAGGCGAATCAAAACCGATTGTCATTTCCGTTACCGAGAAGACCTCTCCAATACTTGCCGAGTAGTCCAGCAGCAGAATTATTTTATACATCAGATGAGCCGGTACCCATTTATCCAAAAACTTTCGGACATCCGGCATATCGATATGCTGCAACTCACTCACATCCAGAACAATCTCCGCAAGCAACTTCTCAGCATATCCGGTAACATCAACACCGGCTCCGGTTCTCTCTGACAGTTTATTTTCCAGCCATTCTTCATTGATCAGCTCCTCGTGGAGTAAGGATGCTCTCTGGTACATCTCATCAATGATCCGTTCTATTTCAGCCAGAATGATATCCTCGGCATTCAAGACATCATTCATCTGTCTCATATTGCGGACTCTTGCTGGAAGCATTTGGCTGTTATTCAGTGACATTGACCGTCAGCTCCTGCAGAGCAAAATACTTGTTGTATTCTGCAGTAATGGAATCCTGAGCTCCGTTGACCTTCAGGATTCCCACTTCCTTCACACCATCCACTCCACTGATGATGTTACTGATTTTATAGTAGTTCAAAGACACTGTTCCGCTTTGGAAAGCGATCTGAGTGAAATACTCCTCGATCTTGCTCCTGATCTGCGTTTTCACGGTCTCTTCTGTGTAACCGGACATTTTCACAACGCTGCATAAAATAACAATCGGAATGCTCTCCGCAGCATCCACAACCGGATCAGCTCCAACCGGACGCATACTGTTTATGTATTCCTGGACAAATGCAATCTGTTCTTCCGTTGGTGGCTTGGCATCCACTGTAAGAATCGCAATCGACACAAGCCCGGTTCCATCCCTTGGTGTGTCCACCTTTGCATTTCCCACAATGACATTACCCTCTGCATCCGTGGCTTCCTTTGCCCATCTCACATAATGCCTCTCGTTTCCGCTGGTACCCATATCCTCCTCTTTGTCTGTCAGGGTATTCATCAGAGGAACAATCCTCATGGCATCAAGCCGGGCAAGCTCCTCAGCCACCGCCTGAAGATTATCCATTGAGAAGCTGCCTTCCATCTTGGTATCCTCATTTTTCAACGCAGCCTTCATCCTTGCCAGTATTCCTTCAGCACTAAAATCCATTACACTCTCACCTCCCTCACCGGAACCAGAATTGTGTTTGAACCATAAATGCCGGTGCAGTCAAAACTCACTGTCATCCCGGTAGAAGTATTTTCAAAAACAAAATTATCCAAACGCTTTATATATGGATTGACCATAAGAGCTTCAATGATAAAGCGTTCAATCTCCAGTTTGACAATCTCCACGTTCATGGAGTGTCCGATTACCTGATCCTGAATTTCTGAGCCAAATGCAAAGGAATATGCGGTATAATGACATCGCTCCGTGAACAGGGCTTTAAATATCCAGATGCGGAGTGCTTCATTTCCCTCCACCATGTAGGTGCGTCCTCCCTCATCCAGAAGCAGCTCGTTCTTTTCGAAGTCATAAGCATATTCCTTCAACATTGGCAGTTCGTCATTCGTCTCAGTGCTTGTGCTTGTTGAATCAATAAAAGGAAAAATACTCATGCCTTAACCGCCTTTCCTGCTATATAAAAAGAGGATCCGGTTATATGCACCACAACCGTGTCCCCTTTCTTAAGCACATACTTCTCGTGAAACTCTTTCAGGAACTCATAAGCCTCCTGCGGTTCAAAAGGTGTAATAAATGGCTTTTTGATGTCCTCGCCACTATCCGAAGCATTCAGCATCAGTGCCGGATTGATGTAAAGGTTCTTTGTGATAGTTGTATTGTGCATCTTAATTGTCAGTGGTTTTACCGACAACACATCCGCCATATAGGTACCATCCACTCCATCAGCACTATTGGAACCACCAGTTCCCTTTCTGATTGCCTCGACCATTTCCACAATATTTCTGTTTGTCGACACCTTTCCACCTCCTGCCTTTATGTAGTCTCTTCAATCTCCCTTTCATCCATAAGGTTCTCAAAGGCAAGTGTCAGATCCATCTGAGCCTTACCGCACGAAAAGGTATGTGTGTCACTTTCAATGTAAAACTGTCCATAAAGCCCGGTGTCAGTTTCCTGCACAATGATTGAGTATCCTGATACCGCACGGAAATCATTTGGAACTCCGGACACGGTTGCCGAGGACTCCACTGTTACCAGCATCTTCTTGGCTTGTGTTGTAGCATCCTCTCCATCATTCTGTTTTAGCACTCTCTGCACCAAACCATACTTCTGGATCGAGGCTGCATCCTCCACCGTCTTTATGACATTGTTGTTTTTATCCGTTATTAAAACCCTATTAACGAGCTTTTGAAGGGTGCTTTTATAGGTTGCTTCAATCAGGTTGTAATCCCCGGTCATAACCGCCCCACAAAGCGTCCCCTTCTCCAAAACACTCACTTTGTTAATATTGGTCATCAGCGGAATATACTTGCTGCCATTCTGCTTTGCTGCAGCTGTGTATGCCATCATAATGGCTTCATAGGCTTTCTTGCCGAAGCATGGCATAGAAGATATATTCACTCCCGTTGCAGCCATCGTTCCGCTTTCAATTCCGAGTTCTGTGCAGATCCCCGGAACAATCGTTTCCGGAGTTCCTTCAAATATTTTGTTGACATCTGAATTATTGATATAGAACATTAAATCGTATGCCAGATAAGTTTCCACCTTGGAACTGGCACTCTTGTCAATGTCAAAAATAATGCCTCCAAAGACATCCTTCCCACTGTCATCCTGCATGATGATTTCTGCACCCTCGTCAATGACAACCGTGGGAAAGTCTTTGTCCTTCTTATTCTTCGCAATTGTGAATTGAATGGTACGTGCGACCTGCTTTGTGTCACCAGACCACTTGATCTGCTCGATCAGTTCGCTGATATCTTTTCCTACAGTCAGTAATTTCATCTCAACACCACCTATGCCGGAATTGTGTACACATCGCCCGGATAAATCCAGTGTCCATTATCAGAACTGGACTTTCCATGCTTTTTAGCACTTGCCTCAATTGTTCCATTGTTTGCATTATAAATTTTAGGATATGAACTTCCATTTCCGTATTTCTGTTTTGATATCCCCCAGAGTGTATCTCCTCCAACCACTGTATAAGATCCACCTGCAGCTGCAGGTGCAGGTCTCGACAAAAGACCATTATTCCGTACTTTCGTTGTAATCTGAACAGATGGAACATTCAATGTCCGGTACTCGGAAAATGAAATGGTATAGTAAATATCCCCATCACCTTCCCTCATAGAGTAGGTAAAATCATCAATCAGCATTGCGAGGTTGATTTTCATATCGCTTATGATTACCCTGACCACTGCTTTTGTGGTTTTCCATTCCTGAAGCATCGCTACATATTTGTCAGGCTTCTTTTTCGCATTCTTATAAAATGGAGACTTCTCCGAAGGGAAGAAGCTCGACAGCTTTGTGTACTTAAGCCCTCGCTCTCCCTTCAGATTGGCTTCTCCTATGTTTAGAAGGGTTATCGCCTGATTCAACTGTTTTTCTGTGAATTCCACAGAAGGAGGATTGATTGGCAGCTCGATAACTTCTTTCCTGTTGTTTACGCTTAATTCAATTACTCTGGTTTTCATCAGACCACCTCCTAACCCATGTTTACAACTACTTCCACGACTTTCTTTGCAACCTTGTCGGCAATTTCATCAATATCCGCATCCTCACGGACAATGATCTCATCTGCCAGTTTTGCAATGGCAACCGTCACGCTGCCAATAAATCCTTTTGCAGTCCCTTTAGTCTTTCCGGAACCCGGAACTTCAAGACCGCTTTCTTTCCCCTTGATTCTGTCCACCAGCTGCTTCAGGTTCTCATCAATGCTTGTCAGTATCATCATGATCGGAGTCAGATCCTGACCGCCACCGGATAAAACTGTATTCTGCATGATGTTGGCAGTGCTGTCTTTTACAACTCCACTGCCCTGCTTCGTCAGGGAAACACTCTCTTTGTGTGGAAGAATTCTGGAACCTCTTGGCAAATCAACAAGCTCGGCACCTTTCTCGCCAACCCATGTCAAACCGCCCTTCCAGTTATTATCTCCTTCAGCGTTTTCTCCAACAGTTCCGGAATCTCCTCCAGAACCGGTTATCGCATCTGCTACAGAACCAAACCATCCTGCAATCTTTCCGATAACGCTGCCGATTCCTTCCACCAGTGGCTTTACGATTCCCCACACGGTTTCGATAATTGACTGGATGCCAGGGAATACCTTTTGAACCACGCCAAACAAAATCTCAAATACGCTGATTACAATGTCAATTACTGGAGAAATTACTCCCCAAGCTGTGCTGATGATGTCCCCAATCAATGGAGCCACCGTTCCGATGACTTCCTGAATAAAGCCCATCCTCTCACTGACAAATGAAATGACACTGCCAACCTTTTCTCCGATTTCAGAGAAAATCGTACTGAATACCGGAGCCAGTGCAGAAACCACCGTTCCGATACCTTGTACTAGACCGGCAATGACCGGAGCTGCCTGACCGATGATGTTTCCTATCGTGGAAACCACCGTTTGGATTACTGGGAGAATTACCGGTAGCATCGTCTGTACAGTGGAAATAATGCTTGTTAGAGCCGGTACGCACGCACCGACTACCTGCTGGATGGTAGTAGTCATACCACTACCAAACGAGACAAGCTGCGGAATCAGCGGTGCAAACCCGGCAGCCAGAGACCCCAGCGTGGAAACCACACTCTTAATTCCTGAAATAAATTCCGGTACAGCTGTAATGGCAGCATTGAATCCGTTTTCGATTACCGGAGCCATTGAAGGGAACATTTCCTTAAGCCCGTCCTTCAATCCGACCACTATATCTCTTCCAAGCGTCTTGATTTTCGGTACCGCTTTTTTAACCCCAGTTTTAACCACGCTTGGCAGTGATGAGAATACACGTCCAATCATCGGAACCGCATTATCGAATAAGAATGTCGACGCACTATCCACCAACTGTTCCATCGATCCGGTTACATCCCCGCCAATCGCCATATTTCCAAGAAGGTTCTTTGCTGCTGCCTTCATCGCTGAGAACGAACCACTAAAGGTCTGTCCGGCTTCTTTTGCGGTTGTTCCGGTTACTCCGAGTTCATTCTGAATCACATGAATAGCACTGTAAACATCAGACAAGTTGCCGATATCATACTTAACACCTGATATCTTGCTGGCATCCTGAAGCAGTCTCTGCATTTCTTCCTGCGTACCGCCATATCCCAACTTAAGATTATCCAGCATCGTGTAATTCTGCTTTGCAAATCCCTGATACGCATTCTGGATAGACTCCATGTCGGTACCAAATTTATTTGCGTTGTCTGCCATGTCAATCATAGCCATATCAGCAACTTCTGCAGCCTTAGCGGTATCACCACCCAAGCTGCTCAAAAGTGATGCAGAAAAACTTGTGACCTGTGACATATACTCATTGGCAGATAGACCGGCTGTCTTAAACGCTGCATCCGCATTGGCTTTAACAACACTGGCATTCTCCTTGAACAATGTTTCCACGCCACCAATGCTCTGCTCCAGTGCAGCTCCTTCCGTTACAGCACCGCCGACCACCGCTGTTGCTACAATCGTTACCGGAATAGCCACGGTTGCTGCCAAGGTCTTAAGTTTGCCACTGATAGAAGATATTCCACTTGCTGTGGCATCCTTCAGCTTTACTATCGGAGAAAAAATCTTCCCCCCTAATGCTTTCAGCTTCCCAGTTATCTTTGTGGCTTTGGAAGTGATTGCATCTTTCAATTTAATAACGGGTGTGGTTACTTTTTTCGCCACCCCCGTTAATGCATTTTTTATTGATTTTACTTTTGATGTGGCAGAATCCTTTATCTTAATGACCGGAGTTGCCACCTTTTTTCCAACCGTCTTAATTCCATTGCTGACTTTTGTTATTGTCGCACTGGCTGCATCCTTCGCCTTTATGACTGGGGATATTACTGTTTTTCCTAACTGCTTTACCTTTCCGGTTAGTCCATCCGTCTTTCTTGTTGCCGATTCGGTATTGATCTTAGCAGTGTAAGTTTTATCCCAAGCACGCTGCAGCTCTTTCCTCGTTTCAGCTGCATCTTTCCGGAGGGCGGTCTGTTCTTGTCGGATGCTCTTTAGCACAGAACTGGCATTATCCCGGATGGAAATACTGCCTACAACACTCATTTAGCCACCTCCACCTCCCGAAAACAGCTGCTCACGTTCTTCAATGCTCTTTAACATCGATGCATAATAGAAACATTTTTCTTCCACCCCAAGCTGGAGCAGATACTCCAGCTTGAAGCCTTTTTGAATATAATAATGCAGGAAATAACACTCACCGTCTTGGTCTATGAGTTTTTTTGTTCTTCAACAACCGTCACTTTTTTACTTCCGATCACACCGGACAATTTCATAATTTCCGTAGCAATGGATGTAATCTCACTCATCTCGAAAATATCAACCACTTCCGGATAGGTCTTAATCTCGCCCTGATCCTTTAATTCCATTGCGACCGCCTTTAAATCAGGCTCAACAACTGCCAGATAAATACAATACTTATCAGATGCGTTCGGATCTTGCTTATCGTCAATCTCCGTGCATTCCACAATTTCCGGATAGTTCAAGTTCCGGATCTTGATGTTCTGGTCAATGCTCGGAACATATAAAGTCTCGTACTTTGTAACCTTCTTATCCTTTAATCTCTGAACAGCCTTCGCTGTAAAGGCTTTGAAAATATCATCTTTATTTTTTTCCATAGCAACCTCCTACGCAACAGCATCTAAGTTCTGCAGATCAGAAGGTGTGAATCCGATAGAAACTTCTTCCTCGATAATTCCACCCTTCTCCCAGTTCACAACCGGAATCTCATTGTGCCATACATTATCACAAGCCCAGCGTTCGATCTGACCTCCAACAGCATCAGGATCTGCCAGCTTCGCAATAACCTCTGCACGGACATCCATGCCCTTTTTCCAGTTCTCCAAGATTTCCTTTGCTCTGGTATATACCTTTTTCACGGTATAAGAACCTTCGCCCTTCAGACCGGTAATCTTGCTGTCCACATCAATTCCCAGCTGCACATCCTCACGGTTAGCAGTTACTTTCATTTCAATTTTGGAGAATTCAAAAATCTTCTCTCCGTTGATCCAGAGTTCTCCCCATGTTCCGGAGAGAGTCTTATTACCTCTGATAACTTCCATATCCGTTTACCTCCTACATATTGACATTCATTTTCAGATCTTCCATTGCGTTTACAAACTTTACATTGCTAGCGATAAATACCTTTGTTCCGGTGTTAGCTTTAGCAACTGCAATATCATCCATCTCGGAAGTATCCATTCCTCTGCTCTCCAGATAAGTACGCTGTGCATCGATATCAATCGCCACCACATTATCATAGGATTTATCCAGCACATTGCCGAGTAGCCCTTTGTGGTAAGCACCAATGGCAGCCACGAACATCTGCTTTCCATCGTAGTCATTGATGATCTTGCCGACATAGCTTTCCTCATAGGTTTCCCTGATGTCATCCATGTATAAGTCCATTCCTTCTACAATCTTGATAAAACGGACATCCTCTGTCTTTTCTGTCGTGAAACTGACAAGGCTGTTCACGCCTCGCCCAATCTTGTACTTCCTTCCATCAAAGACAATGACCATCTCACCAGCATTGATACGATCATCCGGATCGTCCGGAGTTTCTGCTTCAGAAATATCGTCCAATACATAATATGTGCTGCTTCTTGCAAGGGAAAGCCCTGCAAGTACCCCGGCAATTCTCGCACAATACTCAGCTGCAGTATGCTTTGCGCCGGTAATGGTCGTGGAGATATTCTCTGTTGTGAGATTGATGATTCCTTCATGATCTCCCTTACAGTGTGCCAGAACCGCCTTGAAGGTCTTTCTCTCATCATCACGGTACTGCTTGATCCACGCTGAGATTGTTGTTGTATCAGTAGAACCAAGACCGGGAATGGTAAGGTAGTTCCATTTCAGATCTTTCAGCTTCTTAAGTTCAGCATTGTACCCTTCTGCATTTTCTGCTCTGCGGATTGTAATGACAGTAGACGGAGCTCCAGCGAACACCAGCTTCAAATAGTTGTAGTTCTGCTCTGTCCAGTTCTGAAAATCAACCTCATCCACCTTCTTGTAAATATTCAAGTCTTTTCCACCTTCGGTACCGTCCGTGAGAATCATGGCAACGATACCCCTTGCACTTCTTTCAATGGCAGACACTGCTTTTCCACTGAAAATCATGCTAAAACTCGGTAATCCTAAACTCATTTAAATCACACTCCTTTTCTAATAGCCACTTCCAGCTCTCCCATCGGTTCAAACTCATTCGTCTGCTCCCGTGCCTGACGGAAGTTTATGGTAAAACTGTAATGCAGCACATGGTCTGATACTTTCATATTGGCATCATTGATGGTTATGTTCCTGTCTCCAAAACTGAACACCGGTCGGACAACCGCATCAATCTCTGCCCCTTTAATCAAATAGGCGGTATTGCTCTCGCTTTTCTCGTGGTAAGCAATATCAACCAACACTCCCATATCCGTAAAAAATCTGTCGACTGTCTCGTTCCCATTCGGGATGATATCTACGAAGTAATAGGTTTCTGGTTCATCAAGCCCATGCTTTTCTTCCGTGCCTTTTATTTCCTCGTAAAAGACATCGGTATCCGGATCAATCCCTTTCAGCAATGCTGTGATTGCATTTTTTATCTGAATAATCGGATGTTCCATAGTCCACCTCCTAAAGTTCATGAGTATTCAGGAAGTCATTCATCCACTCCCGGAGATAACCGGGAAGGTGTTTCTGCACTTCCTGAAGGGAAAGCTCCATCATGTGGGCTCCTTTTACAAAGCCCTTTCCACCTCTTGTCTGGTGTCCATATTCCACCGGCTCGACATACTCCACGTTGTTATAGACCTCGATGTAATATTCATTGCCTCGCTTTTCTATACTCCCAACGTGCCACTCATTCCGCAAGTGTCCAGTCTTAACCGGAGTGTTATCCTTGACCTTTCCCTGAAGCTGAACCGCCAAATCAATAACCATCTCCCGGAACTCAGCCGGGTACTGGCTCTCTATGGCTTGTGAGAGTCGTTTCTCCCATTCTTCCAACCCCTCCAGCTTATACTCAGTATTAAACAGTTTCCTTGTCCAACTTGACCGGGATATTATTATGAGACTTCATGCACTCAGGAAAACCTGCAACCGCTTCAATTTTCTTTCCAAAGTGCGTGATCACAAGGAAATCATTGGTCTGGATATCAACTTCCGGACGGGTAAACAGACAAAAAGTTGTTTCCGTCTTCGCAGTAGATTTCGATTGCTGCAGCTTTCCACCTGTATGTGTAGACAATGCGCATTCCACATCTTCATACACAACTTTTCCATCCAGACCGCTTTTAAAAACGCTTTCTCCACCCGGAAGGGTATCTTTGAAAGCTCTGTAAACGGTCACGGTATCTTCGTATGTTGTTGCAAGGATATCAGCTTCTGTCATTTTGCTAAATCCTTCGGCAGATTTATTTTTTTTAAACGGTTAAGGGATTTTTCATAGTTCTTCATAAAATCAACAGTGGCTTTCTGATTACCACTTCCGTCACGATAAGAAATGGCGGTATCACCACGATTGATACTCGCCACTTCCTTCTCGCCGGTCTTTACCAGATCAGCCTTCAACATATCTTCAGCAATCTGTGCTGCAGTGCTGAGAAGCCGCTCCGGCAGATCTTCACGGTTGCAATAAATCAGGATCTTATCCACTGCCCTTTTGACATACCTTCTGGCTGACCGTTCTTCCGTTTCTGACATCTTCATGCTGTCCATCACTTCCGCTACTAACCAGTCCTCCTGCTCCTTTGTCATGGCAGTTCCTCCTTATTTTTTCTCTGCAGCCTTATTTTTCTTCAAAGCAACCTCCAGCTGTTCCTTCGTGCCAGAAAGTTCAGCTTCCAGAGTAGCGATCTTTTTATCAGCTTCTTCTGCGTATTTAGAAGCCTCCTCCAGCTTTTCTTTCGTTGAAGTCAGCTCCTTTTCCAATTCTCCCCTTCTAGCATCCGACGCTTCAATGACTTTTCCTGCTTTTAAAAGCTGCTCTTTCAATTCATTGATCACAGCTTCAGATGCGGCATTACTTTCTGTTTTATTCGCAACTGTTCCATCTGTTCTGACAAACCCCTTGGCTTCCAGAGCCTTGGCTTTGTCCTCGGAATCAACACGCTTCACTACATTCGCTCTCTTTAATTCGATCTCGCTCATGGTCTACTCCTTTCCCCCCTGGGCTAATTCTTCTTTCACATTAACAAAGCACTGTTCCACCTTACGAGCAGGAATCCAGATATCGTGGAACTTACGATAATCCATCGCCCATGCTCTTGCCTTCTGGTTGGTTTCCGGATCAAAAATTCTCATTTTATCCGTCTTGGACACTGCAATAGGTGCCTTTCTCGGAGTGATGATCCAGTTGATGCTCTTGCTGTTTTCAGTAGGAGCAAAACCACCAGCTTCCTGACCGGAAGTCACGCCATCCTTGAAAAGGTACTCCGTCTTCATTCTGTCGGAGCTTACCGGGATTAAAGGATGGATACCATCCAAGCTGCGAACCTTAAGAGTTACATCTCCCTGCTTGAAATCGGTTATATCCAGCTTCTTTGAGAGCTTTTCGGACATGCTTAAGATTGCTGCTACCATGGAATCAATGGTGATAACCAGTGGTGTGTTCTGTCCAACGATCGCCTGAACAGCTGCAATATCATAGTAAAGTTTCTGAAGAATGGTTGCTTCATCAGCGGTATAGCCTCCGGATGCCTTGCCCTTCTTGATACACGCTGCAGCGATGGTACTGTAACGATATGCATCAATCTCAGGAACAACCTTGGTTCTCTGGAACTCGCCCATAACAGTGGATGCAGTCAATACAAAATTTGTCTCATCCACATCGTTCTCATCAAAACTGAAAGAGCGTCCTCTGTCCTGAGTCATCTTCTTGGTTTCATACTGGAAATTCACGCTGCCCTGCACAAATCCATTGGTGCGATCATAATCAGCCATTCCGTCCATATCGAGACTCGGAATCTTGACCTCCGCACCACCGGTGTACTTAACCAACTTCTCATTTACTTCCATCCAACCGGAAGTAGCCTGCTCCACTGCAGCCTTGTCTAACTCGCTCTGAATAATTGTTGCGGTTTCAATGGTATTCATTTACTTTCTCCTCCTTATAATCCTCTGACATTTCTTGCGATCTGGTCTCTTAACAGATTTTCAGCAGAAGCTGCTCCACCGAGTCCTTCCGGTGTCTTACCCTTCAGCCGGGACTGGATTGCCACTGCCAGACTGTCCTTAAAAACCTTTGTGGTATTCTTCAGGGTTTCTTCCATGCGCTCCTTGCTGGAATAGTCAAGCACATCTGCAAGACCAACCGGGAATCCATCCGTTTCCAGAGATTTAGTCGCACTCTCTCTCAGCTCTTTCTGCAAGAGCTGGCTTCTCAAACTGGCAATCTCGGAGTCTTTTTTCTCCTGCTCCTCTTTTGCCTTTTCCTCCGGAGTGAGTTTTTTGACACGCTCTGCCTCCGCAGCTTCATCTAACCACTGCTGTTTCGCAGCTTCGATGGCAGCATCTACATCTGCCTGAGTGAAGGATTTCTCCTCTTCAGCTTTTTCCGCTGCAGGATCTCCATCCTTTTTTTCAGGTTCAGCCCCTTCAGCTTTCTTTCCACCGCCAAAAAGTCCATCAATAAACTTCTGGAGGGTACTTACTTTCTCCGGTGTACTTTCCGCTGTCTGCTGTCCCTGCGTTTCTGTTGCAGTGTTCTGAACTTCCTGCTCAGTACCCTGCATGGTGGTTGTTCCATCCATCTTTTTTACCTCCTGGTCTAAATTTTGTATAACAAAAGCACCATTTAAAATGCTTTTAAACGATGCTTGAGTCCATATTTTTTGCAATTAAATAAGCACCCGGCTGGGTGCTTATTTGCTCTTGTGTTCGCAATATTTTTTATTATAATTTCCGGTACCTGGAAAAGACTGTTTTAGCTTCTCCTTTGGTATTCCCTCCGGATGTTTCTCGCATTTTCCGAATCCGTAATGATATTTACACGAATTACACTCGCTATTAACTGGTTTCGGTGCATCACTCCACCGTTTATCTGAATATGGATTGCTCATTATATTTCCTCCATGTAAATCACGTTATTAACCACCTTGGATATGTAGAACATCGAATCTCTTTCAAACAAAATCTCTTTTTCCTGAGAGTTAAATTTCCGTATATCTCGCCCGGTCTTTGATGTAATAACATACTGAATCGGGAAACTGTCATCATATACCTCAGTGGAACTTGAAAGAAATTCAGGAAAACTAATTTCCATACCGGGCTTATGCCCCACAATAAACTCCTGCACATCTGGTATTCCAAAATCAGAAACAGAGCGATATAACACTCCCTGATAGGTCGGCATCTTCTGAAGAGCTGAATCCAGATTGCTAATCTGTTTCTTTTCTTCCTTCGTCAGTTTGACGCCCCTTCTCAGCTTGTCATTCCACGTGTATGCCTCGCTGCTTATATAGCTATTTATTGCGTGCTGTTCATTCTCTGATAGTTTTATTATAGGTTCCGGAGCTGGAGTGTCAACATATTTCTTCTTCCACTCCTCAAACTTCGGATTGCTCTCCAGTGGATTCACTCCTTCCCGGTCTTTAAATAAATCAATCTTTGCTTTTGCCTTGATTGTGCATTTACAATTCGGATGAATCGGTGGTAGATTAAGCCCCGGCTCTGCCTCATCCAGCGGAAAAGATTGTCCATTTAATTCCATACATATTTCGCAACCACCTCCAAGAAAAGTATACTCTTGAATTCCCATTTCCCTATAAGAAGCAAGTTCTCCCTGATTAGAGAAATAGCTGCTCTCCGTCCGGACAAGCCTTTCTGCAGCATAGCGTCCCTTGCCCATGACATCATTGATTTCCTTTGCCATCTTCTGTACGCTGGAGCCATTCATAAATCCCATCGTCAGCTCTCTCTTGGCGAGAGTGGCAAGTTTATCAGTATTTTCCCACAGTGCTTGCGAGTAATTCTTTCCAGACCACGGATGCTTCAGTATCCTTTGGAGCATCTTCACATCTACCTTGGAAACATTGAATCCAACACCAAGGATGCTCTGCACATCATAACAGCCCCGGTAATAATTGGTCTTGAACATATCACCCAGCAGATCTGTTATCTTCGTTTCCGTATCCCTCGACAGTGTTATCATTGTCTGGTAAACGGTAGCAAGCATCTGCTCCTTCCTGCTGATCCGCGACTTCATTGCCAGCGTGTTCAGTTCCAGAAGTGTCTTGGAATCCCCTTCAGCTTCCTTCAGGTATTCTTCAATCCCCTTTTTCCATCGGGAATATTCACTTCCGGTCAGCAGCTTGGAAGCCTCTGCATTCGTCAGACCATTCTCCGTGGCATATTTTTGAAACATAGAATTGATTTCCGTTTCAAGCGTCCATGCTGCTTCATCAAAGAGAAACATTATCTCTTTTACGGATTGGTCTGTAATCTCTGCATTATTGAGAACCCTCTGCTTGGCTCGCTCAATCCACTCGTTACGTTCCTTCTGGCTCATCCGTTACCGCCTCCGTTCTGTCAGCTGCACCCTGAAAAGCCTTGGTAAAATTCTTATATACTCCGAAGTCTTCCTGCTCCTTGTTCTTTTCTTCCTCCAGTTTTCTCAGCTCATCCTGAACATTTTCAACACCTGGCATCAGCTGCAGTCTGGTCTCCCTTGAAAGGTCATTTGCCAGCATCGTGACAATCTGTGCTGTTTCCATATCATTCTGAGGACGGTTCCTGCGGAATTTTGGAACAATGTCTCTGTAATCATAATTGTGCCCCATGATGTTCAAGATATTTGTGATCAGCTCAATCCTGCGCTGCAGTCCTTTCTTGAACTTCCGTTCCTTAATCGAACATATCTGCTCCAGTCCCCATAATTTATAGGATATAGCCACTCCGGATAGGTTTCCTCCAAAAGACTCATCACACATATGTGGCACATTGGCTCCAGTGTGAATATCCTCACGGAGCCGGTTCTTATAATTTTCCAGTGCAGTATCATCAATCGTCTTCAGGAGCCAGTCCACATCTCCTCCATCCTCCAGAATGATAGCTCCTTTTTCCTTCATGTCAGCAATGTCCTGACTGCTGACATCTCCAAGTTTTAAAACCTTTAAAATGGCATCATCATTATACTGGAAATAGTTTGCAGTGTTACTCTGCACCTTGTTATAGGCATCAATCTCCGTAATGACACCCTCAAAATCTCCAAGCCTTTCCTCGTTGTTGATGTATTCCACAAACGGAACGTCCTGCCAGTAATGTTCCTCAACTGCTATCATGTTCAGGTATCCATTATTCAATGACTGGAATCGCATCACAAGACTGGAATTCCAGAACTCCACCTTCCTGATTACGTTGTCATCCTTATCCTTTGAAATAATGGTTCGGATAAATGCCATCGGAGTGGAAAATCCACTGTCCGTCTCGCAAATCATAATTCCGTTAGCAGCCGGAACCCTCGCAAGCCTTATCTTGGCATCCTCATCCAGATAGAGCATTTCAAAGCAGCTTCCGCAAATGCTGCACTGCTTCGCCAGCTCCATGTTGTGATCCTGCTCATCGTTGTAATCAAAAATATCCTGCACTGTCTGCAGGTATTCATCATTCTGGGAGTCATAGACAATCGGCTCACCCACGAAGTAACCGGTGGCGGTATCCGTGATGTATTTTGCCATATTATTGACCAGACGGTTGTTCGGAGCTGTGCTGTCCTTCTTGTTTTCTCCAAGGATTCTATGATTGCCAACATAGTAATCATGCAGCATTCCGTATTTTACATCCGTGCTGTTCTCATCGATGATCTCACGGATATCTTTTTCTGTCAGGCTTTCAATGGAAGCCCTGTCCATATAAATAACCGGCATGACCGTTACCTCCTATAATCCTAATTTCCCTTTATCCAGCACCCGGAACCGTTTCATCTTCTTGGCAATCGTTCTGCATCCTTCCAGAGCATCCACACCATCATCGTGCGCTCCCATCGGGAAGTGTTCCATCTGCTCCAGCAGTCTCTTGTGCCTTTTATTGAACTTGATGTAATGGTTCTTTACATCCGGCTGCATCGTCTGTATACGCATTGTCTTATCGCTGGTCTGCGGTACCTCCTCGATCGGAAGGTATAACCCAGCTTTTGCAGATGCCTTTGCCAATTCTTCCTTCAGGAACCACTGGAACTGCACCGTCTCAGCTCCGAACTTCTTATAGCCCCTGCCATAATCCCTGCGGAGCATCTTCTCCTTCTCCAGAATGTCACCGATAATTTTATCTGGATGTCTGCGTTCGATATCCGCATCCATGACATACATATACCCGGATACTTTGTGCTTCGCCAGCGTGATGATGGCGGAAAAGTCGCTGTGCTTGGTCTTTCCAAGTGACGGATCGACAAAGCCAAAGAAAAGGAAGTCCCGTTTCTTGAAGTCGATTTCTGCTTCATTATAGAATTCAAACCATTCAGGATTGAAAATACAGTCTTCCGGATTGATAGGCTCGTTCTGTTCCTCGGAGTTGAAGGATGCCTCGCCTTCTGTCAACCTCATAACCATCAGATCATAATAAGACAGTTTCTCCTCCCACAGAACCTCCGTGCCTTCCAACATCTTCTCCCGGTGCCTTTCAAAAAACTCTCTCGCATCGGCTTCGTGGTTCTCGTTTGAAAGGTCTGTGTAAATCTCCTCCCATTCCTTCCATAGATCCTCTTCGTTGGAAAAAGAAATGACCGCCTTGTATTTAATGGCTTTATATCCCGGATTGTTCAGGGTTTTCGCCAGAAGGCTGTCATAATGCAATAATGTTCCAATATAGATAATGTCCGTGTAATCATCACCGGCTTTTGAAACAGCTTTTAAAAACCAGCTTTCAAGTTTCTTTCGCTGCTCCGGTGTCCGGACGTTCTCGTCATTTTCAATATCATCCAGAACCAGAAGGTCTGGTCTCCAGTTTCTGTGTTTTCTGCCTCGGATCTTCTTTCCCGATCCGATTGCCTCAACTTTGATGTTGGTGCTTGTGATCAGTACGTTGCTTCTCCAGACTTTTCCGACCAGGCTCCCGAAGTCCTCCTTCAGAGCTTCGTTCTCCTCAAACTCTACCCTGATGTTATCGAGAAATCCCTCAGCCTGCTCTGAGCTGTCGGATATGATAATCGGATAATGCTTGTATTCATAAACTATGGCATGAATGCTGCCTTTAAAAGTAAGGCTCGTGGACTTTGCGTGTCCACGTGGAGCTGCGACCACTCGTTTGGTTCCATTCATCCGGCTGATCTTCTTTACCTTTGCCGGTGTAGTCGGATATTCCCCTTTCAAAACTCCTTGCTGCCATATATTATCCAGTTCCCGGTGAAATTCAGGGGATGGTCTGGAAAAATAATGTGGAAAGTATGCCCTGCCGAAAAATTCCATATCAATGGCTCCCAGCCTCTGGCGTATGCCTCCTTTTCCGGTAAGCGGTGCTCCGGATTCATAATCTTTCAAAATCTGCACACGTTCCGAAGAACTGTCCTTTTTTAAAAAGATGTTTAAAAGGCTTTTTAAATCGCTTGTAACAGCCTCGGTATCATCATAGAAGCTCTTGCTCTCAGCCTCTGCCATCGCTCCGATCAGAACACCGATGCTTTCTTTTTTTCCTGCTCGCACACCCACCACCTGCCTTTCCGTAAAATTTTAAGGCTCATATTTGCCCCATATTTGCATTTTTGTGTTTCAGCGATAATTTCCCCCACTTTCATCATTCAAACGATTTTAAATGGGTTTAGCGTGTTTTTAAACGGTGTTTTTACACCATTCAAAAAAGAGAACTGCCAGAACAAGCCCGATGGGTAGGCTTCGCCACCCAACCAGTGTACTTTTTCTGCTCAGTTCCCTTTCTCTATGTCCGCCAGCTTCCGGCATCGGGACGAATCAACCGTATGCCATCAGGTGGCTTCTTTCAAAACCGCTTGTGCTGCACCCTCTGCCCCATCCCTGCCAGCCCCGGCAAGGCTTAGTTCCTCTTCTTCCTCCAGCCGGATGCTCAACTGGACTTCCTTTTTCTCATTACAGATCGTAATCTCAAAGGTTGCTTTCCTGCTCCGCTTATCATACTTGATGATGCGGTTTTCAAATTTTTCAAGAACTCCTTTCACAGTCTCATAATTTCCATCGCCCAGAGCCCTGACCACTGTAGGCTCAATCGGCTGGTTGTTCTCCCCGGTCAGCAGCATGATCCACTCTGCCTCCAGATAGGAAAGTCTTGATGGATTCCTGCTGTCTCCAAGAAACTGGATCACTCCCGGAATCCCCTTAACCTTGTAATAGTTATCCGCATTGTAATTCATGTTCAGGAATACATATCCAGCAAACAGGATGTATTCTCTCTGTGACCATGAACCTCCGGAGCGTATCAGACGATTTTCCTTCGGGACAAGAGCCCGGATGCCCTGCTCTTTCAATTTCCCGGCAATATCATCTTCCTTGCCGGTCATAACTTGAATCACATACCACATCACCTTTTATCCCTCCAGTCCTTCGTTTTTCTTCTTGTTCAGGTATGCACTCACCTGACGGTAGAGTTCCGGATTTTCCTTCGCCATAGCCTCAAATACAAGGCTCTTGACTGCCTCCAGTCCGGCTTCGTAATTATCACGATTCTGTACTTCAATCCGCTTCTTATAAGCAGCTGCCCGGATGAGACCATTGGTCTCCTTGATCAGCTTCTCAATCGGCACTTCCTTCATCTGCTCCTCATCCACGTTGGTAAGGGCATTCATGACATGATGGCTTGCCAGACGGATGAGAGCTTCCGAAGTATCCAGATCGGGATACCGGTTCATTTCATCCATCAGCATGGAGAAATTGCTCTGTGCCACCGTTATCATCTCCACAGTGGCAAGATACTTCTTTGCGTAAGTACAGATCGCCATTTGCGACATTTCTTCGCCGTTTTCTTTCAGAAATGTAACAATTTCTTTATATGTGCAGCCGGTCAGGAGCATCTGCTCCACAGTGTCCTTCAGCTCTGGCGGTAATCTGTCCACCTTACCGGTGCTACGTCTTCTCTCCTTCTGCTCCATCGTTAATCGCCAAGATCAACCATATTATCAGATATTCCACCGCCAAGGAGCCGGATGCCTTTTCCAGTGACTTTGGCTTCCAGTGTCTGATAATCACAGTCCGCAAGGGATGCATCTTCACGTGTTTTAATATCCCTCAGATAGATATAGCCCTCTTCTGCAAGGAAATTAACGCTGTCTACAAATTCCTGCTTTTCAATGCCTTCGTAGCTGACCGCCTTCTCCACACTCCGGAGGGCATTGTATTTTTCCCGGAGCAGGTTTATTGTCGACAGCACCCTGCCATTGTTCATTGTAAAGTTGCCAGCCCGAAGCTGCCTTTTTTCTGTTTCTCTGCTCATCTCTTCGACCTCCTACTTCTTCAGCATAAGTTCCAGCATCTGATCCAACTTTCTGTCCATCTTGTTCATTTCCCGTATAAAATCATCCTTCGTCAGATACTCTGCTTTGATCTGTTTGATATCAGCCCGGCATTCGTCAAAATCTTTTTCATGCACGTTCTTGGGTGTATAGTCTTCACGAATCTGCCGGATGTCTTTTTTTAATTCCTCGGTGCTTTCTTTCAGATCTGTCTTAGTAACCCTCTCACTGTCTATCCTTCTGATCTCCTCTCCATGCTTGTCAACCTGACTCATGGTGCGTTTCAGAAAATATGTAATCACTCCAATTCCCAATGTGATTGCTGTAGTTATAATCCATTCGCTCATCCTCTCACCTCGCACAAAAAAAGATACACCTGCGTGTCTAACACAAGTGTATCTCCTAAATCATAAATATTAAAATAAAGCACTTAAGAAAATATATTCATTCTAAGAAGTCCGTAAGATTCATCTGACCATCTATCGGTCTGGCTTTTATCTCTTTTGCTTTGTCTAAAACTATATTGCGAATCCACGTTTCTGTCAATCCATATTTCAGAGCCAGTTCTTTGTAATTGCTTCCGTCAAACTCCTCTTTAATCAGTTCGTCACGAACTGTTTTTTCCAGACTTTCAATTTTCGGAATGTAAATGGAAGTGCCATTAAAAGCCCTCACGAGGCTCTTGAAAGCCTCCAGTCCAATCAGTTCCGCAAGCACTTTCTGCTCCTCGTCCAGATTTTCCATTTGCACCATTTCCAACAAATCCACTATGCCTCGCCTCTCTTTCTGGCACTTGCCACATATCTCTTTAAAATCTCAATCAGGTTATTTCCCTGTTCAAAAGTAATCCATGCAAATGGGTTCCTGGCAACGGCATCCGCACCAAACTCTTTTTTAATTACCGCACAAAGCCTGTCCCCCAGCTGCACATCGTTTGGCACCTCATCACATTTTTTCAGTTCATACATGAGAAACCAGATTTTTTTCTGCTGACCGGATGTAACTCCTCCTGGTCTGGTCTCATGCTCCTTAGGCTTGCTGTTCCGTGGCTTTGGAGAGACAGTTTTCCCCTGCAGCTCTTCCAGACGTGCAATCACTGCACAAGCCTCCTGATATGTAAGGCTCTTGATGGAGTCTTTCCCTGTCACTCCGCCTACCAGCGCATGGAGTTCGTCCTCGCTTCCGGAAGCCTTGATACCAAGTGCATTGCCGATAGCATATATTTTTCTGATCTGGAATTGCTCTATTGTTCTCATCTGCCTCTCCCTTCCGGTTATTTCCCTTTTTCAGCTTCCACAGTTACCTTGATTCCTTCATCCACAATAACGGCTGCCCGGATAATTTCAATAGCCTCCTGCGGTGTTCCTTTCCATTCTGCTGCTTTCAATATCTGCAATATCCATTCCCAGTTAATAATCTCAGCAGTGAGATATGCCCAGTCACTTGCTTCCTGCTCCGGAAGCCCAGCCAGCTTTATCAAGGTTTCTGTATCTTTTTCATACTTTCCTTTCAGCTTTTTTTTGAGTGTCCGCTGAATCTTCTCGTCTGCTGTTATTGCCTTGATGGTTTCATCCAGACTTCCTTCAGTGTAATTGCCAAGAAATATCATTGCAAACAGCCTCTTGCATGGATCTGTCATTTTGTAGGACGTATCCTCCTTCACAAATTCCTCAAATACATCACCCAGCAGCTTCTTAACCATTGTCATGGAAACCGGCTTCACAGTCTCACTGTTTCCGACCACCACCTTGGAATTATTGCTGCCCCAGTAATCAATAGTCTTCTTTTTGGTATCCTTCAGGTCATCTGTTGCAATTTTCTCGAACCATGCTTTGATCTCGTCAATCTCTGCTTTGATTACGCTCTGCTGGTTGGTCAGTTCCACCAATCGGTCAGCGTTTGCTTTGATTTCTGCCATATCATTCATCACTCAAACACCTCCGCAATCTTCCCAGCGCAGCTCCTGCAGATTTCAACTCCGCAGACCGTCTGTACATCATCTACCGTTCCGCAGTGGAAGCAGGTCGGCACGTGCTTGGAGATATGAATTCCCTCCTCGTCCGTTCTGATGTCAACCGGAACCCCCGGAAGAATACCGGTTTCCTGACGGATACCTCTCGGAAGAGTAATACCTCCACTTTTGGTCACTTTTTTTGTCGCATCCATCTTGTTTCCTCCTTTTTGATTTTTACTGATACAACCAGCTTATCCAGCTGATTCATGTGTACCATGTTTCCTTCGGAGAAAAGCACATAGAAGGCTCCATGAGCGTAATGGTATCCCATCACTGTCCGATATTCAGTTGTGAATTCATCCGCAAAGCCGACTTCGGCTCCAACCGGGTACCGTAGGATCGTCCACACAATCCTTGCTATCATGCTGTCCTCCTCTCCCACTCTGCATTTCATGGGCTTGTGACCATCACCTTACGGTGGCTGCATTAGGAGGGGCTTTTCGCCCCTTATGTAATTTTCCTGCCGTAGCGGTGTCCTTTGTCCGTTTTCTCAATCTTACAGATCAGTGTAAACACAGCCTCAATCTTCTCTTCCTCTGACAGCTTGTCACTGTCTAACTCGTAGATAAATAACATCCTGCCATTGTCCCTGATATAGACCGTCTGCTCTATATGACAGAGCATCTGTGGTGCCGTGTAGATTTCTCCGAACCAGCGGATATTTCCTGCCGGACTGATTGTCCTCGGCTCAAAGTACATTTCTTCTCTTAAAACCATGCTGCACCTCCTTACTTTGGCTTCGTGTATCGGTACGTGGTACCGTCTTTTCTGGTTGCAATCATAATCTTGGCTTTACCTTCCCGGATCAGGTTGGCACACAACCTTGCCTCTTCCCATCCTTTCCGAATTTCCTCCGGAACCTTAACATCTGATTTCTCGCTCATTTCTTCGCCTTTCTGATAGTCTTTGTTTTTCCACTCCTCCTCTGCAGGGCAATTCTGCTGACAATGACCATCTCCTCTGGAGTGTCCTTAACGATCAGCCACTTTTCAGAATCCAGCCCGGTATCCTGCAGAAACTTCTTTTGTGCCAGTGTCGGCTTCTTTCCATTCTTCACTTATCCACCTCCGCAATCTTTACCACTACACCATGCCTTTCACTCTCTGTAACCTTAAACCGGAATCCATTATCTTCTGCCTCTTCCTTCTTTCCAGCAAGGTACATTCCAGCTCGTAGCAATGCTGCATAATCTGTCAGTGTGGTGTAATTCCTCACCGTAATCTTTCCCGGCACCTCATCACCTCCCGACCTCAACTGTGTGTTGCATTGAAATTTTCCATCGCCCATCGGTTTCCGGTGGATTGTACCAACCTTCTTGTGCGTTCTGCCGGATCAATTCTCTTTCTGTCATTCATCCCCGGTATACTCTCAATAGCTTCTCTCATACCGCAATCCGGGCAGATATCCGTTTTATTATCCACCCTCGACAATGCCGGACGTCCAGTGTATGGTTTCCGGCACTTAGGACATACCACCATGCCTGAATCCTCCTTTTATTCAGTTTTGCCTCACTCTGCATTTCATGGGCTTGTGACCATCACCATTCAGTGGCTGCATTAAGGCTGGGGCATAAGCCCCGGCACATTGTTATCTATCCGGAAACGTGAATTTGCATTCGCATACCGGATGCCTAATGATCAGCGTTTTCTTTTCCAATCCCTCACGGTACCCTTTCATGTATGAGTAATAGTTACTCCTCTGGATACGCTGATTCCATCCTATTAACCATCCTGATATTGCAGATACTGCAACAATCAGCAGTACCAGTACCACACCGGCTATTCCAGTATGCAAGCCGAATACAATCATAAACATAAGAGCCATCAAGATTGCACCAGCAGCTACACCGACCAAAATTGCGGTACTTCTTTCTTTAGGGTTCTTCATTTTGCATTTACCTCCGTTTTCTCTTACTTCTTGTCCTTTTTATTCCCGATATATGCCAGTACAATCAGCGTCAGGCATATCGCAGTCACGATATAACACTTTTCCATGTCCTGCCCTCCTATATGAAGCGGATTCCCATTGTATTTGCCATTTTTTCCAGCCCCTCAAAGGAAATATCCTCATTGTTGACTGCGTTATTGAACACACTCACCATTCCACGAATTCCCCATTTGCTGTGGCTGATGCTCAGAAGGTAGTCAATCTCTTTCTGCATTCCCTTCTCTTCCAACACCGGGAAGAATTTGACAACGTCTTCTCTCTGGATATCCGATGTGCGGTACCTTCCATGGAGCTTCGTGCGGTTGAACTGCTGGGCGAAAATTGCTTCCTGCTTTCCGAGCATCTTATTGTAGACTTCCACATTTCCGATGAGTACGATTCCAATACCCGGCTTTCCGGTAAATATATCTTCATCTACCCACCCTCTGATTTCTTCCAGAGTGAGGAATTTAAGATTCTGTGCTTCATCGATAATGATAACCTTATCAGTCTCTCTGAGCTTCTCCTGAATGGATACCGATAAATCCTCGGTGCGCTGGTTTTCAGGGAGTTTTAATGTCTTTGCAATCATCTTTAAAAGGCTTCTTGTTGAGCCGGTACTCGGTGTTGCTTTCACATAAACTGTTGTTGAAGGATTGTCCTGCAGGAACTTGGCTGCTGCTTTCGTCTTTCCGATCCCGGCATCCCCATCAATAACTACAATTCCCTTCTCCAGCTGGCAGTACCGGATCAGCTTGTACGCTTCCTCGGAAATGGTTGTCGGTATGTACCCGGCTGAAGTCTTGGTTCTGAAAGGTTCCGCTTTCTGCGCATTCTGTGTTTTCTCTTCCTGAATCTGAAAGAACTCCTTCAGCTTATTTTCCACCGCCTCAATATCTCCCTTATCGTACATACTTCTGCGGTACTGGCTGAGTGCTGCCTGACTGATTCCAAGAATCGGGGCTGCCTTTGCCTGACTCAAATTTTCGTCCTTCAGGAACTTCTCTAATCTCTCCTGAAGCTTTGTGTTGTACTGTTTACTCATCATTTACCTCCTCGCCTTATGGCTGCATTTCTATTCATTACATCAAGGTCTGCACCGCCAACCACTTTCTTGAATACTGGTTCTTCGTCTGCCCTCTGAACCTCAAGCAGGGATGGATTCGGTTTGCCCTGATAGTTCGCTTTGTTTCGCTCGGCTTGCTTAAGCACAAGCTCCATTGCAGTAATCTTGTCCACATCTGCCAGAATAGCGTTTTCCTTGTATTCCCTTGCGATACGCTCCAGCCTTCTGGTCTTCGCCATCGCTGCCTTGACATCATCCTTGCTGGCATTGTAGGAAAGAACTGCGGTATTGTCTGCAGGTACCGACATAATGTAACGGTCTTCCAGATCGTAAATTCTGACCTCGCTTAAATTCTCCGGATCATAACGGAAGTAAACTTTTTTTCCGAGCATCAGATGTACAAAATCATCATTCCAAAAGTCGATGCGTCCACCTCCAATATCCAAGTGAACTCCTCGCCTTGTAACCTGCTGCGGTCTAGTGCTTCTCATCAGCATGAGGTTAAGCTCCTCAGCCGATGCCACACGTTTCCGCTTCAGATGCTCGTTGAAAACATCCGTCTTGCATTTTCCCTTGTCGGCTTCCACAGCTCCGTTGTAGGCTTCCATGTTGAAATACCACTCCAGAACCGCTGTCACATACTCCTCAAATTCCTCATCTGTATAAATCTGCTCTTTCTTCAGTACGAATTTCAATCGCTCCGGCTTCTCCACCACACTTCCTCCGGTGTAGGTATTAAAAAGCCTTGAAAGGTCATTTTTAACATCCTCAAACCGTCTCTCGATGATTTTTGCCTTCGCATTCCGGACAATCGCATTTGTCATGTTAATGCCAAGTCTCTTGAATACTCCCGGTGGCTCAAATTTCTCCTCGCCATCCTTTGGTTTCTTCTTACGGTGTCCCAAGCCTCCGATATCGAAGGTCAGGAACTCTCGACCATTATCCACGTAGATGTTATCCGGTATGCCATATTTGAGGATTCCCTTCCGCAGTGCTATCAGTGTAGCCTCGGAGCAGGGATTGTATGTAATATGGAATCCGGTAAAAATACCGCTTCGTGCATCCAGAAATGCTGTCAAATAAGGTCTGTGGATGTTTCCATTCTTGTCCTTTACCATGACATCAAAGGTATGGTTATCAGCAATCCACCACTCATTGCTTTCGATATCCTCATAAATTCTGCGGATAAACGGAGCGCAGCGGTCATTGTAGGCTTTATGTCCCTCACGTCCCAGCACCTTGACACCTTCCGGCACCTCGTTGTTGAGTCTGCGGTAAAAAGCGGAATAGCTTGGAATGTCGGTGTATAAATCCGGTCTTTTTTCCTGAGCCCACATCTTGGTGTAGTCCAGGCACTTCTGGATCGGATGCTGGCTCTCATCAAGGTAGAAATACAGAAACGCCTGCCATATCGTATCATCAATGCTGCTGGTTCCCTTTTTCCATTTACCCCTCTTGTCAATGAGACCGTCTAAATCATTTTCTTTAACCGCTTTCCACTTCCGGTACAGGATATCAACAGAAATCTCTTTGTCCGGATATTCCAGTCCACATAAAGTAACAAATTTCTTATCAACATCTGCTTTGCAGGTAACTCCCGGCTTCATCCGGTACTGCTGCCACTGCTCCACAAGGCTGATCCAAAAATCAATCTCCTGCCTTTCGCTTTCTGAGAAATGGTCTACCGCCTTTTTATCCGTTACCGGCTCCGGAGTGCTTATCTCCTCCGGTGGGTTCTCCAGATTCATCTGATACCATTTCTGCTGTAGTTCCTCGTCCAGAGCCTCCAGCGGTACCAGATAGGTCTTTCTGTTTTTATCATTCAGGATTTCCTGCGCCTGAAGTTTACCTTCTTTAATTATCCTTTGAACATACTGATAACTGCATCCTTTGACCTCTGCCACCTGCTTTGCGGTAAGCATCTGTCCCATCACATCACCACCTTACAGCCTGTCATCATCAGATGCAGGAGGCTATCCCTGCATGACCGGCTTCCGCCGGTTTCGACTGTTCGCTTTTCAATTTCTCTGGTATAATCTCCGTAGGAAGGAGGTGTTTACCATGACTGATATTGAAGCATTGAAGGAATCCGTTTCAGAAAAACTCTATGCCCAAGAACCCCTTGCTCAGGCTATATTGTCATATCTGAACAATTCAGACCCTGCTGCCCATCAAGCAATACTAAATCGCTTTGATGAAATCGTATCTGCACGTATTGATTGCCTCATTCAAGAAGCCCTCGAAAACGAAGCAAATACTGAAAAATGCAGGAAGTGATTTATTTTCGGAATATATGGAGTGGAGTTCCTGCTTCCGTGTACACCCTAATGAACCAAGGTGTACACTCCGCAATTACTGTTTTTCCAAGATTGAGATGTACAAAATCTGCATCCCAGTACTCCACTCCATCAATTCTGATTCCTCTGCGAGTTACTCGCTGCCTTGAAAACGCTGTTTCCATTTGAAAGAGCTTCACACGCTTCACTCTCATCAGCCAATCGCTCTCATCCTCGGTGCATAATCCGTAATACTCATCCGTTCTGGTAAAGTGATATTCCACTCCGTAAAAGTGTTTGATCGCCATCCGGTACACTTCCCACTGTGCCTGACACCATGCCAGCGTTCTCAGTACTTCCTTATCCTCTCTATTTCTGCTCAGTGCATCATCCCATGCGGTAATTGTGCTTTCCAGTTCCCCTCCGAACTCCGTTTTCAAAAACTGCTCTTTATTCATTTTCATACGCTCCTCCTTAAATGGCTTTTAAAAACTCTTTAAAATCATCCACATCTCCATCCAGTTCCTCAATAATAGGAATGATGTATTTGTTTCCGGACTGCTTTCCGTGTGTTGCTTCGCTAATTCTTGCGTGTGGGATGCCCATCTGCCTTGCCAGCTCGTTCTGGGAGATCTCTTTCTCCACCAACCGTATTTTTACCCACCGTCTGAATTCAGCGAGATTACTTATTCTGTTATTTTTCAACTTCCACTCGCCCTCCTTTAGCGTTATCCGTTATATTCTTCTGTACCAGTGTTACAAAATAACCTATTCAGTTATCGTTTTTCGTGATATAATGGCTTTTGTATTATTGGTACATTTTGATTATAGTGCGATATTTTCGCATTGTCAATATAATATTGCGAAATATACGCATTATTTTCAAGGAGGTTATTATGCCTGATTTGTATGGGAGAATATTGGAGCAAACAGAGCGTTTAGGTATTACTGGTAAAGAATTAGGAGAATTACTTGGCTTGAAAAAAAGCCCTTTAACAGACTGGAAAAATCACAAGTCTAATCCTACGTTGGAGCAGCTTGCTAAAATGTGCGAAATTTTCGCAATCTCTTCTGACTACCTACTATTCGGAGTCGCTAACATTTTATCACCGGATCATCAAGAACTTATTGACACTTATGACAAGTTAGATCGCCGAGGGCAGCATCGTGTCCACACTATCATCTATGAAGAAATAGATCGGATGAATGGTACACCGGAAGCGTCTGCTTCCAGAAGCGTCATATAAAAAGAAATGGAAATGTATTATATATTGACCCTTCCTCTTTTGCGTGATATATTTTATTTGCATTTACCACTGTGCTTTAAGGCATAATAAAAAGAGCAGTTTCGGACGTTCTGCCACGCTCCCGATTCTGCTCTTTTTGGGTTGGTATTATGGTTGGTATTCAATCTCCTTTTAAAATCTTATTCAATATGGCTCTTTGAACGTACCTTTTAAAACCTTTTTGAAAGGCTAAAAATCCAACAAAATCAATACTTTCAAGCACTTTCTCAAACTACTTTTAAACGGTTTTTGAACGATTTAAAACCCATACTTTTTACCAATATCATCTCTGACATTTACGCCTTTTAAACTCCTCTTTCTCTTTTCAAGTTGGCATTTACAAATTCCGTATTTTTTAAAGGCATTTCCTACCTTTTAAGCCTAAAAAAGCCCCATTTCATGGGATTTCTCGCCATGTAAGGGACTTTAAGGGTTTTTAAGGGTTCTCAGGTTGGTATTACCCTTGATTTATACGGAAACTCACAATGGTCTCTGCATTTTTGTTGATTTATGTCTGCTCTATTTATGAGCGACTCTTGCGTCTATGTAATTTTTCAGAGATTCCACCGTCTCTTCTACGCCCAGCTTGCTGCTGTTGATAGACAGATCGTAATTACGGGAATCGCCCCATTTTACCTTACAATGACTATTGTGGTAAGACTTTCTGCGACGGTCCTTCTCGATCATGCGCTCTTCCGCATGACGGGCATCCAACTCATAGATCCGCATAACACGTTCGATCTTGGCCTCTCTGTCTCCCAATACGAAGATAGAGATCAGGTGCGGATTGTCCTTCAGCACGATTTCGGAACAACGTCCTACGATCACGAAGGATTCTCCTGCCTCTGCTTTTTTCTTAATGTAATCGAACTGCATTCTGGCCACATTGTCTGCCGGAGAGCTGTTCATTCCCATTACACTGCGGTACAGGAATTTATTACGTCTCTTTTCGTCGAACTCAGCCAGCTCCTTGCTGCTTACATTCATGCTTGCAGCCACCTCATCTAACAGGTTGTGATCGTACATCGGCAGTTTGTAATACTCTGCCAGCTTCTGTGCGATCTCATGTCCGCCGCTGCCGTATTCACGGCTGACGGAGATAATCAGTTGTTCACTCATGGATCTGCCCTCCTTATGGCTGGATGTATTTCCAAAATTTTTTAAACTCGTATTCTGCAAATACATCTTACAGATATCTTGCATAGATCATCAGCATAGAGATCCCTACTACTATTATAGTCGCAGGTGCCATAACTTTGCAATATTTTCCCCACTTAATCATATGACCGGCTTTCGCTGCGGTGGCGATACCTACTACGTTGGCAGAAGCTCCGATGGGAGTTGCGCTTCCTCCAATATCGGTTCCCATAGCCAGTGCCCATGCCAGAATGGACAGCTCCACACCCTGGGTAGCGGACAGACTGCTGATAATAGGGATCATGGTAGCCGCAAAAGGAATATTATCCACGAAGGCGCTGGCAATCGCAGAGATCCACAGGATAATAGCGATCATCAGCATCAGATTGCCGTTGCTGATGTCTCCGATGAAATTCGCCATAACTTTCAGGATGCCGGTCTGCTCCAGGCCGCCCACTACCATGAACAGTCCGATGAAGAACAACAGGGTCTTGTAATCGATCTGTTTGATCAGTTTCAGTGCGTCCTTGCCTGCTGCAATTAAAGTCACGATAGAAATGAATACACCAATACAGGATACGGTCAGACCGGTTTGTGCGTGGGTCACCAGCAGAACTACCGCACACAGGAAAATAATAGTGCTGATAATAAATCCTTTTTTATCGGTAATGGCTTCGGAAGGATCCGGGTAGGTCTGGTTGCTGCCTGCTGCAGCTGCCTCACTGGCACGCAGTTCCTTGTGGAATACCAGATAGAAATACAGTACGACCACAACCAGGGAAACGCCTGCGATCACACCGGTATTGGTCAGGAAATCCGTGAAGGAATATCCCAGGGAAGTACCGATGATGATATTGGGGGGATCTCCGCACATGGTAGCGGATCCTCCCAGATTCGCACAGAACACTTCTGCCAGAATCATAGGCACCGGATTGAATTTCAACAGTTGTGACAATTCAATGGTAACGGCTGCCAGGAACAGGATTACGGTAATACTGTCAATGAACATTGCTAGAATACCGGATAATACCATAAAGGTGACAAACAGCGGTACAACCTTATACTTGACCATCTTGGCAAGGCGCATGCACAGCCAGCGGAAGAATCCCACCCGGGCCATTCCCTCTACCATGATCATCATTCCTGCTACGAACACGATGGTCTCCCAGTTGATACCACTGGAAGCCTCTGCGGACTGTCCCGCCGTGTACCAGAAATGACTTGTGAAAAAGCTGCCTAAGTTCAAAGTCTCCAGCACTGCGCTCATACTGTGCATTCCCAGTCCGAATACCAGTACCAGTGTCAGCAGGCCGCAGCCCAATGTGATAATGTGTCTCTCCCATACTTCCAGGACGATCAGTACAAACATCGCCAGAAATATGATTACTGCAAGTATTTGTGCTACCACTTTCCCTGCCTCCTTGCTAATTTTTCTTTAGAACATACAAGAGTAGATTCTATCCGAAATATCGGCATAAGTCAATTCTTCTTTTGGTTTCTATGCATAAATATTCCGTTAAAGTTTTTTTACAAATTGCGACGCATAAAAAACTCCGGAAGATCCTGCCTGCATACCGATCTTTCGGAGCCTTTTTATTGCTTATATTGTTTTATTCATTCCGGAAGCTTTCGATATCGTTCTTTCCCACATACCGCAAGAACATCCGGTGCATATCAATACCGCTTTCTCCGAAATACAATTTCATGTACTTCTCACCGTCTTGCCGGATTGCCAGCGTGACGGACTGTTCCACCACTTTGCCCTCCGTGCCGTTAATCGTCACAGTTTGCTGCAACGTGTTGTTCAAGAATACGGAAATCGGTAACTGTGCCAGCGGACCCAGCGTGGAACTCATCCGGAATACCAGTTCGTACCGTCCGATCTTCGGGAAACGCAGCTGGTATACCGCACCGGTACCTTTCTTCGTGGACAGCTTCTCCAGCGGAAGTTCAATCTCTTCGCCGGTCTTCGGCTCCGGCAGTTCCAGCCGGGCCAGCACCTGTCCACTGTCTCCTGCTCCTTCGGTGCTTATCGGACTGTGAAGCTCCGTACACTCCTCTTCCTCTCTGCCAAGCAGCCTCTCCATGGCAACAGAACGTAACAGGAAGCAGCAGATGTTTGCAGCATTCCGCATAAGCTGCGCTCTGGTCAGCCTGCCGTCTGCCAGTCCTTCCGCAGTGTTGTCCTTATTAGAATTGGATGCTGCGTCTGCGGTCACCATGTAAATATCATTCTGCGCCCGTACCATGGGAATCGTCTGTTTCCCGGAGCCTGGCTCACCTTCCTCATTGATCTTTGCCCACCAGTCGGTCATGACAATACCCTGATAGCCCCATTCCTTACGGAGAATGGTTGTCAGAAGATCATAGCTGCCTGCGGTCCACAGTCCGTTCACCGGGCCATAGGTGGACATGATGCTGTAGGCTCCGCCCTGTTTTACGGCGATCTCAAATCCTTTCAGATAAATCTCCCGCAACGCCCTCTCGGATACAATAGCATTGGCATCATGCCGTTTGAATTCCTGATTATTACATGCAAAATGCTTGATGGTTCCGGTAACTCCATATTTTCCCATGCCTTTCAGCTGTGCCGCCGCCATGGTACCGGTGAGGTACGGATCTTCGGAAAAATACTCAAAATTACGTCCGTTCAACGGATTCCTGTGAATATTAATACCGGGACCCAAAAGACTGTCGATCTTGTTCTTGCGAAGCTCCATGCCCTCCATCTCATACAGTTCTTCCACCAACTCCGGATCAAAGGTACATGCCAGCAACGTACCGTTCGGCAGTGCATAGGCCATGGTACCGCAGTCCATACGGATGCCGGAAGGACCATCGGAACAGCAGGCCACCGGAATACCGAATTGCTGCAGTCCATCCGTCACACCGCCGAAAGCTGCTGCCGTTCCAGGTGTTACTTTCGGAGAACACATGCCTTCTCCGCGGGTCATACAGATCAGATCTTCGTCTGACAGCTGTGTCAGAAACTGCTCCGGCGTGATTTTTTTGTCGTAAACATCCGCCAGTTTCCAGCCTTGATCTCCCACATATTCGCTCTGGGTGGGTCTTTCCCGCAAAATACGTTCCGCCAGATCTATGGTCCGTAAGGGCACATCCTCCCAGTTGGCGATGGCATGGTCATTCTCTCCGAAGAAAAACGGTCTCAGGCGCTTAAATGCCTGCACCGGTGCCAATGCTTCTGTAGCTGTCCGTACGACCTGCAGCTCCGCTAATGTCACTCTTCCGACTTCTCTTGCACTCCGCACATCTGTGCCCACATAGAAGATATAGTCTCCTGCTTCCAATACATAGCAGGATTTATGTCCAGTGACACCACTGTCATCATAGGACGCAAGCTCCGTCAGTTCTGCTTTCAGGATCAGTTCTTCACTTGCTCCGGGCTTCAGTTCTTCCGTCTTGGCATAAGCTGCCAGCTGACGCAGCGGCTTTCCCAGCTTTCCCTGAGGAGCCTCCACATAGACCTGTATGGTCTCTCTGCCGGACATACCGCCAACATTTGTCACTTTCTCAATGACAGTTGCCTCAGTACCCTGCACTGCCAGTCCCATGCTCTCTGTCTGGAACCGGGTATAGGACAGTCCAAAGCCAAAGGGATATTTTACCTTGTCTCTGGCAAAGGTCTCAAAATAGCGATAACCTACATAGATGTCCTCGGTATAAAAATTCTCCACCGGATCCCCGAAATTCTCCGTGGAAGGATAATCCTCAATATCTTCCGCAATAGTATCGCTGAGCTTACCACCGGAATTCACTTTTCCTGTCAGGACATCTACTGTAGCTCTGCCGCCCTCCTGGCCGCCCTGCCATACATAGAGCACAGCCTGTGGCTGATACCGGTCGACCCACTTCATATCCATGATATTACCCACATTCAGCACAACGATCGTCCTGGCAAATGCATTGCAGACATTACGAAGAATTTCTTCCTCCGCAGCTGTCAGCAGATAACTGCCTTCCGCAGCACTATTATCCTTGTCTTCTCCTGCGGTTCGGCCGAGAACCACAATCGCCAGATCCGACTGTTCCGCCGCCTGTCTCGCCAGTTCTTCGCTGACGGGCATTTCTTCCTGGTTCCAGGGCTCCATAGCCCATCCCTCTCCTATATCAAAAGGATGATCCTTCAGCCATTCCCGGTACTGTGCCTCCAGTACCTCATTCACCTGTACGGTGCCGTCTTCCTTGAGACTGTCTGTAATATTGGTCACATATGGAGCATTGACCATACCTCCGGAACCCGTACCGCTCTTATAATGCTCGAACTGTGTCCTTCCGAAGATCGACACCCTCTGCCCTTTTTGCAGAGGCAGCACACCGTCTTCATTTCGAAGCAGTACGCTTCCCTCCGCCGCCACACGTCTTGCCAGTTCCGCATATTTCTCATAATCCAATGTATATTTCATATATCTGTCTGCTCCCTTCCTGTTATATCTATATTTCTGTATCTTTTATCCTAATAATAGCATTAATTTCCCAATACATCCACAAGAAAAGCTCTTTCTCTGACAGAAAGAGCCCTATAAACATTTTATTGATTTTACAAGATGATCATGACCACAAAATCCCCGTTCTCCATAAAGAACTGGTATTGTCCGTTCAGCTTTTCTACATAATATACGATGCTTCTGGCCCCCAGTCCATGCCCGGAGCGCTCCGTCACCGGGACACCGTCAATAAATACCGGGGCATTCTGCACAGTATTTTTCGCCATCAGAAGAAGATGTCCTGACTTTTCGGACAGAGCCAGCTGTATCAGCCGCTTTTCCTGCGGCAGTTCCTGTACGGCATGCATGGCATTTTCCAGTACGTTTGACAGGATCGCACAGAACATCATTTCCGAACAGGGAAGCTTCTCCCCGATACTGACCTGCACTTCCCAGTGAATCCTCCGTTCCTCAAACCGGGAGTTATAGATGGACAGAACCGAATTCACCATTTCATTTTTACAGTAGGTCTTGATCACCGTATCGTCATAGGTCTGGCTCACTTCGTTCAAATATTCCAGCGCCTTGTCGGACTCTCCCTGCTGGATCAGTGTCCGGATCGCCGACAGATGATGTCTTGTATCATGCCGCAAGATGGACATTCTCTGCTCGCTTTTTCTTGTACTTTCCATTTCCGTATGCAGAGAACTTAACTGCATCCGGATCATTTCGTTGTACTGCTCCGCCTTATTCTTCAGCTCATACTCCCGGAAATATACCAGTAAAAAAAGCAGATACGTCAGGCACATGGCAAAGCCCAGGAACTCCGGCACCGCCTTATTGCCGGAATACAACAGACTGGAAAATTTGGTCGTGGCATAGTCAAAAATGTAATAAATGATCGGCAGGCTTCCAATGATCAGAAGTTCCCGGTCCGTTTTGGCAAACAGCATGGCTGTGGTCTGGCATACATACCGGCATAAAAGGATGAAAGCTCCCACCGTCACCAGAATACGACAGACATAATAGCACCATTCCTGTCCTGTCAGAGCCAAAGCAAACAGTCCCATCCAGTTACTGCACTGACAACATAGATATGCCGTGAAAATAGAAATCAGAGAGGGAAGAATACGGAATTTATAATGCAAAACCAGTACAAATAACAATGGGGCATGCACGATCAGTGGATAAATCTGATCTACTGTTTCTGTTCCAAAGAGAAGTACACACAGAACATATAGAATTCCTGAAACAACCGCCAATGACAACAATTGCAATATATTTTTCTTATCCTGCTTCACTCCCAGAAAAAATGCCGACAGGAAGATTCCAAACAGCATTGTCGTTGTATGATGTGTATATGTTAATATCTGTAGTACCATTTTCTTCTCTCTTTCGTATTCTTACCATACATTTTTTACGGTATAGACCATTTCTGTTATATGACCCACCCCGATATGCGAATAGAGGGTAGGATTGTGGGAGTGCGTAGCACGTAGGCATCAAAGCCGGGGGGCTTTGACCTCGACTTTATTATATAAGACTCTCAACGAGAAATCAATTTGTGGATGATTTGACTTTTTGCGTCACAAATGTCAGCATGTCTCGCCTGTGGGATTCAGTAGCTTCTACGCCTTTCGCCGGCGTCTGGTATCACTGGGACTGACACCATAAGCATTGCGGTAGGTTCTGGAAAAATGCACCAATGACGCAAATCCGGTCTTCTGCGCGATCTCCTGGATCGCCAGAGAAGATTCCACCAGAAGTCTTCCGGCTCTGGTCAGCCGGACATTGGTAAGGTATTCCAGAACGGTGGCTCCGGTCACCTCGCGGAAAATACGGCAAAAATAGTATTTACTTAAATGGATCTGGGATGCGATGGTCTCCAGATCTATTTTTTCCGCATAATGGGCATTGATATAGGCGATGGCATCCAGGATCTCCTGTCTGGGAGCTGCGGAGAGCTCCGGCATCTGTGTCCGCTCCTGCCTCGTATAATAGTCTCTGCACAGTAGCAGCAGTTCCAGACAATAGTTTTGCTTTAATTTCTCGGCCACAGCATCGTGGCGGTTATAATATTTCCGCAGCCGTTCGAAGACCTCTACCAGTTCTCCGGACTGTTCCGTTGTCAGATGCAGAATATCATTCTGCAGAACCTCCAGGAACCGCTGCTTCTCCGCAGGTTTCAACATTCCATCCAGATAATCCGGTGCAAAATTCAAGACATACCGGGCATAGAAATCCGAGGACAGACTCTGCATATAATGGGTCTGGTAGGGTTTGATCAGGATGATGTCACCCGGATTCAGCACATGACAGACACCATCCAGGAAGATGTATCGTATCCCCTTCACCACAAAAAAAAGTTCGTAAGTATCGTGATAATGATTGGTCTGCATATCATTTTTTTTGGTTGTCTCTATGTATTCCAGAAACAGATCGGAATAAGGGTCAAAAATCGTACGAAGCATAGTTTTCCTTTCCCGGAATCATTCCGGCAAGATTCATTCGATTGCTTTTTATTACCGCAAGATATGTTAAACAATCTTAAAAATAAAAGATTATAATGGGATTATATAATAAATCTTGTGCCATGTGAAGTATATTGGAAGGAGATAACTTATGGAGAAAAGACCTTTAGACTATGCAAAAGCATCCATGGATACCATGATGCGCAAATGGGAAGCCCCCAAGCTTCCGCCCGAAGGAAGATTCCATTATCATCAGGGAGTATTCCTGTCCGGAATGTACAAAAGCTATGAACTTTGCAAAGAGGAAAAATATTTTGATTACATCAAATCCTGGGTGGATGCCGTCATCACCGAAGACGGTGTGATCAAACAGGCTGATATGGGGCAGTTCGACGATATGCAGCCGGGTATTCTGTTATATCCCCTCTATCATTGTACCGGTGATGCCAGATATAAGAAAGCCCTGGACTCTCTGATGGCTGCCATTGATCGTTATCCCACCACTCCCGAGGGCGGCTATTTCCACAAGGCTGATCTGCCGGAAGAAATGTGGCTGGACGGTCTGTACATGGAAGGTCCGCTGCGCGCGCAGTATGGCGCAGAATTCCATCACCCCGAATATTTTGATGAGGTTATCTTCCAGGCTCTGACCATGCGGAAACATACCCGTGACCCCAAGACCGGTCTGCTGTATCATGCATGGTCTTATGACAGGAAAGTAGAATGGGCTGACAAAGAGACCGGCTGCTCCCCCGAATTCTGGGGCAGAGCCATGGGATGGGTGCCTGTAGCCCTCCTGGACGAACTGGATTTCATTCCCGCCGATCATCCGGACAGAGCAAAACTGGAAAAAATGGCAGTGGATCTGTTAAAGTCTCTGCTCGCATACCAGTCTGAAGACGGCAGATGGTATCAGGTAGTCAACCGGGGCGATGATCCTGCCAACTGGCTGGAGAATTCCTGCAGCTGCCTGTATGTTGCCGCCCTGTGCAAAGCGATCCGCAAAGGTCTGCTGGATGCATCTTATCTGGAATATGCCCACAAGGGTTATGAGGGTGTGATCCGCTCCCTGACCTGGGAAGGCGATGACCTCATTATCGGTAATGTCTGCATCGGAACCGGTGTCGGTAATTATGACCACTATATCCACCGTCCCGTATCCGCCAACGACCTGCACGGGGTCGGCGCCTTCCTGCTGATGTGTGAAGAGTGCGAACAGGTATTTTAATATCTTGTAACTATTCAGAGCCATGCAAAACCAGGCTTACAGATCCTCGCTGCCGGGATTCCGGCGGCGGGCAGATCTGCTTATATTATTACTTTTTACAGCTTTACTTTTACAAAATCATGTCCCATGGCAGGAAGCACCTTTTCGATCAGATCCGCCGTCCGCATGCGGAGGCTGGAGGTATTGATGCAGGGATGGCATCCGAAATATTCACTGTCCAGCACCTCTTCATCGATCAGCAGCTTCACCTGATGCTCCTTATCGTTCATCAGTCCCAGCACACTGACAGAGCCGGGGGTGATATCCAGGAATTTCTCCATGTATTCCTGCTTGGCAAAAGATAATCTCGCCGAGCCGATCTGTGCCGACAGATCCTTGGTATGGAACACCTTGGTATCCGGGATCATCAACAGATAAAATGCCGTCTCCTGACGGTTGCACAGGAACAGATTTTTGCAGACCATGGATTCCAGTATCTCATCCACTTCCTTACAGTCCTCCATGGTCATTGCGGGTGCGTGATCCACGCGGTCATATTCCACACCTAAGCTATCCAGCAGGTCATAGGTGCGTATCTCTTTGTCCAGTCTGCCTGTGGTATCGTCAGGTCTTCCTTTTTGCAATACTAATGTCATTATCTTTTCCCCTTTGTTGTCTAATAACCAATGGTGTCGTTTACGAGGATCACATGGATCCGGTCCGTATGTCTGGAATATCTCGTGATCAGGAACTGGCAGCAGATGGTATCCGGAGACTTGCAGTCGAAGCATTTTCCGGTTTCTTTGCAGGGAGTCTTGATGTCGAATCTCTGGGCATTGATAGGTGCAGCCACGTTTCTCGCACGCTTCATGGCACTGTCTAAGTCTGCGCAGACCTTGTTCATGCCGACGATGAAGATTACTTTCCTCGGTCCCTGAGCAATGCAGGAAACACGGTTAGAATTGCCGTCGATATTGACCATAACACCGTCACTGGTGATGGCATTGGCACTGGATAGGAAAATATCCGCATCGTAAGCAGCCATCAGACCGGCTCTGGCATCCATCTTCGAGCGGTCGATATAGTGGTAATTGCCTGCTTCCAGAGCGGAGATCAGTCCGATCTCTCCGGCGCTCATGCATCCGCCCATGGCAATGGTGCTTCCCTCCGGGATCAGCTCCAGTGCCTGCTTCAGCGCAGCTTCTTTATCCTCTGCGTAGTAGCCCGACATGTTGCGGGACTGTAAACCCTTGATGACTGTTTTTGCCAGTTGTTCATTTCTTTTTCTGATCATTTCGTTCATCTCTTTAACCCTCTTGTCTTTCCGTAGCATGCAAGCCTTCCGGTGCTTTAAACCTGTACTTCCGTACACTGTGCAGGCACAATTTGCGCGTGAAAAGTTTATACTGAAAAAATCCTTATTGATCCTATTTTATCACTTTTGTATCTCTCTGGAAATACTGATCCTATTCTTACTCTATTTCCTCTATCCGCTGCTGTTGTTCTTTTTTTACCGTTAAATATTCTCTGGCATAGTGTACCTCTTCATCGGTCGTCAGAATGGCTTCCTGTCCCTGCGGCATGTTAATATCCGTTGCCACAAGCAGGAGGGAATCCTCCTTCAACCAGTTTTCCAGCCCTGTGAAAAACTGCGGATCGTAATGCTCTGCCCCTTTCAGCTCGTTATGATATCTGTCAAAGGAATAGTCCACCGGAGACAGTACATTATAGTCATAATAGCAGATCCCCTGTCCCGTCCAGAGGCTTGTCACCACCAGATAATCGTAGCCGTCCTTTTGCGTAAGGAAGATCTGCGTGTTCCCGGCATGGGCAATGGCGAATTCCTGCGACCACAGAGGAATGATTCCATATTGTCCATCTCCCAGATACTCGTAGACCGCTACCGTTCCCCAGTTTCCTGCCTTATGCAGCGCTTCCGTAAGATTTTCGTTTTCTTCCTCCAGATGAACCTTCGTTACAATCTTTTCCTTGTAACCGTTATGGGTCAGATCATAATATCCGGTATAGACCTCTGTCATATTCTGTTCTTCCCCGTCTGCGTTCTCCACGTTCACGTCATAAGGGTTGGTCCTTACCGAAAAATCGCCCAGAGAAAATTTCCCATTCTCTTGCATTGACACCGGTGCCGTTACACGAAAGCTGGAATCATATAGCGGATTTGCTATCTGATACAGCTGTATACCCACCACTACGCTTGCAAAAGGGGTTCCTCCTCGGAAATCAAACCGGATCTGGTCTCCCAGAACGGTACCCATATAAGTATTTCCTTCATATTCCCGTAGCAGGGAATCCAGACTCAGATCTATACTTTCCTCAGGATCTGACTCCCTGTTTTTATCCAGGAAATCCACATGAAGTGTATGGAACTGTTCATCTAACGTATCCGCCGCAAGTATCCGGCTTTCAAAATCTTCAACCACATTTGTATATTCGGAGACCTTCGGAGTTCCTTTCTGTACATCTACATAATACAGTCCTTCCACATGGACACCGGTTCCTGTCCCCTGTATGGTAGAAATATAGTACTCCTTGTTGCCATCCCCATCATAATCTGCGGCCTCTACCGCAGGTGGTGCCGAATACATGTTTTGCCAGGGGATCTCCACCCGGTATTCCTCGTCGCCGTCATGAATCACCAGGCAATCTTCTGCACCGTTGCCCCAGACACTGACTGTCTCATCATAAGAGTATGACAGCACACCATACTCTCCTTCCGGCAGCTCCCGGGCAGCATCCACCGAGACTTGATCTGCCCGGGTTTTCTCCTGATATAGTCCGGTCTGGCAGGTAAGTTTCTCCGGCTCAGGTTCCGTTGTCGTCTCCGGGATTGTCTGTGAGGTGGCTGTAGCAGTTTCCTGACCGACTTCCTCTGCCTGAGCAGATTCGGTATCAGAGATTTCCAAAGCGTCCCTACTGCTGCCGCAGCCTGTCAGAGAAAATGCCACGATCAATACCAGTAATCCGCTGCTTATTTCTTTGTGAAGCTTTCTTTTGTACATACGCCCTCCCCCTATAGCCGGTAAATGCATTTTCTATCTTTATCATATCTAACGAATCTGGCAAAGTAAAGCCCAAAAAAGCCCAAAAAGTGCCGACACCATGCTTTTCGGTATCGGCACCTTTTCTTTTTAAAATGCTGAAAGTCACTCTGAAAACATTGTAACACCTAAAGCCAGCTTTAGGTCAAGAATTATTGTTTTACATATCTCTGATTTTTACTATTTGGCTTTTCCGGCAATGTCATTTTTATTAGTCCCAACTCTATGGCAGGCTTGATATAATTTTTTCGAAATGTTTCCTTGGATTTCAAATGCAGTGCCTCCATGATCGCATTAGCGGTATAGGGAACGTCGTACTCCATTACTTCCAACATCCGTTTTACATATTCTGACATATTTTCATTTGTCTTATTTACCTGTATGATAACTTCATCTAATACCTGATCTATCATACTTAACATAAATTCTATAAAAACATCTGAATTTCCATTCACATGGCATTTTGCTATTGCATCATAATATTCTGCCTGGAATCTTTCAATCTGGCTTTCCAACGGAATATATTCAAACACATTTCTCCAACGGTATAGCATTACCGTATGCCATAATCTGACCATTCTTCCATTTCCGTCTGCAAAAGGATGTATAAACACAAATTCGTAATGAAAAACAGCTGACACAATAAGCGGATGTATTGTCCCTTCACTGTTTTTAACCCATGAAAATAAATCCTTCATCAGTTCATTTACCATATTCGGCGGCGGTGCCACAAAAATACACTGATCTCCGGAAAAGACACCCTCTTCCCCTTTTCTGAATACGCCGGATTCCTCTACTGTTCTATAGGTCATTATTCCATGGATTTTTTTCAGATCTGACATGCTTTTGGGATTTATTTCCGAGATTTTTTCATATGCAGCATATGCATTTTTCACCTCTTGTATTTCCTTTTGATCTCCCAATACAAGATGACCATTGATGACATCTCTCACTTCAGCCAGAGACAAGGAATTTGCTTCTATTTTTAAGGAAGAATGAATGGATCGGATCCGGTTGTTTTTCCTTAAATGCGGCCTTGCCTCTAATTCTCCGTGACTGCTTATTTTACCTACTTTTTCAGATATAGAAGAAACAAGCTCCAACATTTTATTTGAGATCGTATATGGCGGTTCATATTTTCCCATTTATGTCACTCCATCTTGCTTATTATCTTGCTTACTATCTTACTCGTTTTGGATATCATTAGCAATCTTTTTATTTTTTGTGTGTAGCTCAAGATTATATTAGGTGATCTAATAATATAAATCTGCTAATTCCATTATGAAGAGAGCCACAAAGCACTATACTATCAAGATCAACACACGATAAGTGGTGATCTTTTAACTAAAAATGGGCGGCCGTTGGCTTTGGAAAGCGGCCGTTCTAAAACAAAATTGAGACCGTTGGGCACTGTAAACTGCAGGAAAGCTAGGAATCCAATGATAACCGGTCACTTGGGGAGCTTTTTTTATACTTTTCTGACGAAATGTCTGATATCACATGGATACAGGCTTTTCAAATGCTGCTCCAAATGTTCAGAACAATGCTTTCAGATAACACTGAACTTTCAGACGAAAAAATCAATGAATTGGCGAATGCATTTATGGATGCGCAAGAAAAGAACCTGAAAGATATGATTTTTCAGGTTCCTTCTTTATCATTACGAAACACTTATCTGTAAGCACTTACGATTGCCGTTACATATACTGCAATGATTACAATGCTCGCAACAAATACTGTTATTTTGAAGATGTTTATTCTTATCGGTTTCTGTCCATTGTCTCTCAAATATTGGTTACAGATATTAACACTTTCCATTGCCAGACCTGCCGTTTCCGCAGCGTATGCTGCTTCTGCTGTTTCCGCGCCTACGGCATGTGCGACACTTCGTCCAAGATTCACAGATCTTCCGCGATCTGATAACTCTTTGGCTCCCTTTAACCAGAATCCTAAATGCTGGCATACAATCTGTAGTCTCGCATATGCAATGGCACCCCAGAATAGTGGAACGAAACATAACACAAATGTAATTCCCATTGAATAGAGCCATTCTGATAGATATTCTGTTGGATCCAATATCTGAAATGTTGCTATTGTATATATAAATCCCATAACAATCGTTAATGCAAACGGAATGAGAAACCCAACACCAACCTGCAGCAATATAATTGATCTTCTTGCAATCTTATAACTATTATTCTGTACTTTCTTATATGTTTCGGTGTCGTAGTTTTTCGACTGAAACGCAGCGTCATGCCATCCCATGTATATTTCCCTCTGGTATACTTTCTGTAATATGGTAAATACGAGTCATTCTGAAACAAAATAATTATATCATGATGTGGAAGCTTGGACAACATTTTGTTATAAAAAATAGATTTCTCAAACTTCGCACATAGATTTTAGCTATGCACCTTGAAAATTCAATACCTGGCAGTTATTCAGTTGTCAATGTTCTGACCTTAAGATAGATTTAGAAATCTGCTTATCATTTTGAATCGCTTGTGTTATACTTTTATTCATAGCATGAGCCTCCGGTTTGTATTGTTTTTTAACAACTCAATTATACCAAAACCATTGGTTTCATGCTATTTTTATGCCAGTTATTATTGAATTTTCAAGGTGCATAGGCACATTTTAATGTGCGAAGTTTGAGATACTATTTAAAATTATCATTCTGAGAGAAAGGAATTCCGACTATGGGAATCAGATTAGTCTGCAGCGACCTCGATGGTACACTTTTACAATATGGAAAAAAAGAATTGGAAGGCGAGATCTTTGACCAGATCCGGGCACTTCATGATCAGGGGATCCTGTTTTGCCCGGCATCTGGAAGACAGTATACCAGTCTGCGGAAGCTGTTCGCTCCGGTGGCGGATTGCTGTATTTTCTTATGTGAGAATGGAGGAGTAATCTATAAGGACGAGCAGTGCATTGCGAAAAATCCCATGCCCCGTGCCCTGGCAGAAGAGATTGCGGAGGATCTGTGGAATCGTAGTGACGGTCAGGGTGAAATCATGCTCTCCGGACAGAATACTGCGTATCTGATGGAACGTGGGCTTGGAATGCTGGACAGAATAAAGTTTATCGGCAACAACTATCAGGTCATTCAGGATCCTTCCGAAATTCCGGAAGACATCGTAAAGGTCTCTGTATATCTCCATGAAGGCGTAGCGGCTTATGCTGACCGCTTCGTCCCCCGCTGGGAGCAGGCGAACTGTGCAGTGGCCGGACCTTACTGGATCGATACTACCCTTGCCAACAAAGGCATCGGTGTCACCTCTATCTGCAGGATCCTTTGTATTGACCTTACAGATGTCATGGCATTCGGTGACAATTATAACGACGTATCCATGCTGGATATCGTGGGACATCCTTATATTATGGATGGTGCAGCGGCGCCCCTTCGGGAAAAATACCCGGATCACACGCCGCGCCCGGAAGACATTTTGCGGGAAATTTTAAACGGATACTCTTAAGCCATGTCCGGATGATCTGCTTTTTCCGGAGGTATTCTGCGACTTCGGCTGCTTCCTTCTGTCTCGTGGTAAAAGTACTGTTTTCGTAATGCCCGTTATATTCCGGCAATAATTTCTTTCACTTCTTCTAGCGGTTTGTCTGTTGCGGAGGCTATCTGCTCTGCCGACAGACCATTCTTATACATTTTCAGAATGAGGCCGGCTTCGCCTTCTATTCGGCCTTCTATACGCCCCTTTTCTCGTCCGATTGCAATTCCTTTTTCTTCAATTCCTTCGCCTAAATTGCACATAGCGCTCACATCCTTTCTCATATTTTCTTCTATGGGAATATTATACTCATTTCCTATGATGTTCAGCTTTTCATCTACACTCAATTCCTGGGACAGTAATGCCCCCAGCAAGCGGTGTAATTCGTAGGTTTCATCATGTTCCGGCAGTTCCCTTGCCAACCCTATCATTACGATGTTGATCAGATCCAGATTTCCCTTCCACTCATAGGAACCGATCACATCCTCTTTGGTAAGGTGGATATGGCTCATGGTATTCTCATCCATATTCATGCATACCCAGATAGAATACACACGCTTGATGTCATCGTAGCGGGAATTCTCAAAATCCCTTTCCTTCTGGGAAGAGACCAGTCTGCTGACATAGAAAATTGCCCGGTTTAAGATCTCGTACTCTCCCGGTTCATCCTTCTGTGCTTCTACGTTAATAATGATCTGCGACAGACCATCCTTCGTCCGCACATAAAAAACAATATCAAATCTCGCCAGTCCTTCGTTGATCTCCTGACTTTCCGTATTAAAACCAACAATACGCTGTCCGTTTTTGTCAAGCACTGCGTTGGTCAGCCCCGGCTCCACAGGCACAGTGCTGATATAAGGGGTTCCTTCTATGCAGTTTGCAACTGTTTTGGGATTCATCCCCTTAAATTCATCCACAGTTTTGATCAAAATCTGTGCCAGAACTCTTTTGTGTCCTACCAGCCGCTTCACTCTTGCATCATACTGTGCTTTCAGATCGGCTGCTTTTACCGCATTCTTCAATTCTGTATTCAATTAATTTCCTCCTTTTGTGTCAGGCAACTATAGATATTTTCAGACGCAAAAGGAATCTATACATATCTATATTATAGCTTACCTGTTTTTGTGATACAACTGGTTTTCTGTGGTGTTTTGCTCCCCTTATTCTTCTGTTGTATTATCTTGAGGGTTCGGCTGACTTTTTTATCAAAGTCTCAGACATCAGCTTTTGCTGACATAGAAATTTTCATAAGTGAAGTGTACTTATAAACAAAGCATACTCTATGTTTTCTAATTATGCAATAACTATATTTCAAAATGATATCATTTAAGGGAACCTTTTACGATCCCCTCGTACATTGCATGTAAAACAAACAAAATCGTTACCTTCCTTCGTTTATTTCCTCCCAGTGTGCTTTTGTCATTACATTTGTATGACCAGTTCTTACTTCCTTCAGTAATGGCACGGGAACTTCTTCACAGGTATGATGATACACGAAACCGACCTTTTCCTGCACTCTTTTGGATTTTTGATTTCCCTCATAATATCCGCACCATATGGTGTTCATCCCAAGTTCTTCGAATCCATGGCGCAGAATTTCCTTTGCGGCCTCCGGCATGTACCCTTTTCCCCAAAATGGCTGTCCCAGCCAATAGCCCAGTTCACACTCGTCCTCACGGTCTGTCATATCCGTGTGGCCCTTCAATTTCAGTTCAATGGCACCGATTGCTTTCCCATTCTCTTTTTCACAGATGGCATAGCACTCCGGACCATTGAATACATTTCTGATCACATCGAGGCTTTCCTCTACGGACTTGTGGGGTGGCCATCCTGCGATAGGGCCGACTTCCGAATCTTTTGCATACTCATATAAACTCTCTGCGTCTGCCTCTGTCCATTTTCTTAATACTAATCTTTTTGTTTTCATAAATAATCATTCTCCCATATAAGTGCAACCTCAAACTTCTCTTTTTTCTTGGTCATAGACCTTTTTCGAGTATAATATTGCAATAATCGTTGCTGATAATAAATACACCAATAATAAAATTGTACTGGTTATTCCATTGGCAAATGCAGCCGTAATAATGGTCAATACTCCTGCAACAACAATACTGATGGCTCCAAAACGGTTACTTTTTCTCCATGTATTATCATTATACATACTCCAGGCCGTTCGAAACCCAACTACCGTATTTCGCTTTGCCTTTGTCATATAATTTCCTACTACAACAAAAATAATTCCACATAAGATGCAGGAAATCCTTGCAATATCAACTGTTACCTTTGAACCATTCACATTTTCCTGCACACAAGAGGAATAAAGGATACAATAATTCATAATTCCAAACATGATAGCCTGCGATAGTCCTACCACGCATAGTACCCTTGCGGAGGAATTTGCTTCCATACGTTCTTTATCCGTACTTGCTTTCACGGTCTTTTTTTCGAATGTACCAATTAAAAGGTGCCAAAAGAATGTAACACACAAAATAACTATCGGAAAAATAAAAATTCCGATTTTATGCGGTATCATATCCGGTATCACCTGTAACATCATACTTGCAACCACCACTGGTAGCACCGCAACAATCCACATGATTTTTTTCATCCCTTTGCTCCTCCAAACTGGTTAATCCATAGAATTAATTCATCAAAAACTGTCGTATTGATTTCGTAAAATATAAAGTTTTTTTCCTTATATTCGGATACTAAGTCGGCGCTTTTTAACAGTTTTAAGTGGTAAGACAAAGCAGCCGGTGTGACTTGTAATTTTTCGGCAATCTCCCCGGCATTTAATCGGCCATCTTTTAGCATTATCAGAATCTCTCTCCGTTGTTGATCCGCCAATACTTTAAAAATATTTGTTTCTTTCATAATCTTCTTACCCATTTAAAATTATCTTTAAATAGAATATAGCATACTCCCTTTTGCTTGTCCACAGGTATTTAAAATATTTTTGAAATAGTTGTGTCTTCCGAAACATCTTTATTCAACTGGGGTGTGACGCTAATATTTACATAGATGAGAATGACAAACAGACTGTTATTTTCGCTTATCCAAATCTGTTCACAAATCCTTCTACCCTACAGGTAATCCGCCTGGAAATCGGTGCATTAGCAGCCTGGACACCTGCTAAAATTGCAAGCATTGAACCGTATACAGCTGTATACTACCCAAAAATCTTTGAGCAGAAAAATACTGAAATTCATGCCACAACGATATTCCAGACATTACTATGATCTTTATAGAATGGCCCAGACCCCTGTAAAAGATGTTGCTTTCTCTCACATAGATCTTCTGAAAACAGTAGTTGATTTCAAAATGAAATTTTATCCAAGAGCATGGGCTAAATATCCGGAAGCAATTCCCGGCACCTTAAAGCTGATTCCACCGAAATACCGCTTTCCAGCCCTCATCAATGATTATGAAGCTATGAAAGATATGTTATATGGCGATATTCCAAGCTTCAATACTATTATGGAATCAGTTCACCAATTAGAGAACGAGATCAATTCTCTTTACATAATTACTTTTTATTCCTAACAAGCTTCTTGCTATCTGTGAACTGCTGAATATCCACAATATTTATACAGAATTTATTGGGAAAAATTCTGATAATCCGCAATGATGCCCAGCTTTATTTTCATTTTCAAAATACGCAGAACCGATTCGTTGAGACGTTCCTCGGTAATCTCACCGGTTTCGACCGCCTTAATGACTGCGGGTACCTGTACTTCAAAATCGGTGCAGCACAGCATATCGTTTCCTGCCTGTACCGCCCTTACGGCAATCTCCGCATCCCCGGCGAACTGCCTTACTCCTTCCATGACCAGATCATCGGTAATGATCACGCCGTCAAACCCTAATTCATTACGCAAAATATTATGCACCGGCAGAGATATGGAGGCCGGCTCCTGATCATCCATGCAGGAAACCACATTGTGGGATACCAGTACCATATCGGCTCCGGCATCGATTCCTGCCTGAAACGGCAGAAAGTCAGAATTTACAAATGTTTCATAAGGACGTTCATCATAAGCAACACCGGTGTGCGTATCGGAGTTATTGCCATATCCCGGGAAATGTTTTAATACACTCCCCATGTGCTCTTCGGACATGACACCGACCACCGTTTGCACATAGACCGCCGTCTGTTCTGCATCCTGTCCGAAACTGCGGGCATATATAAAATCATTTGTATCCTGTGATACATCGCATACCGGAGCAAAATTCAGATTAATTCCCAGGTTCTGCAGTAATTGACATTTTTCCTGTGTGTCGCTCCGAATAAGATCCCATCCGCCCTGCGCATACAGTTCCTGAGGAGAGGCAAAAGGCGTTTCCCGTAAGTTCGCATTTTTGCTGACTCGGTTTACCGTGCCGCCTTCCTCATCCACACCGATCAGCAGAGGCACTTTTGCAGCATTCTGATAGCTTTGAATGGCTGCCGTTACTTCCTCTTTTGTTTTACCGGTAAAATCCCGTGCAAATAAGATATATCCGCCGAGATGATACTGTGTCACCTTGGATGCTGCATCCGTCTCCGGGCACCGGGCGATGAACATCTGTCCGACTTTTTCCTCTAAGGTCATTCCTGCCAGGAGTTCTTCTGCCCTCTGCTCTACAGGATCTTCCGTTTCCACCGGTTCACTTTCTTCCTTCTCCGGCAATTCCGTAAGATCTGCACTGTTCTCTGCGCTGTTGCCGCTCACATCAGAATCCGATACACTCTGTTCCGACATAGGCTCCGGCTGAACTTCCGGTATTATTTCCTGTGCAGACTCCTCTGTACTTCTTAAATTCCATAACAAAAAAACCAGAATTCCAACACATATGACAGATAAAACGATCACTGCGATATTCCGTACCTTTTTCATTTCGCATTTCTCCATAACCATATTATTAAGATGCCAGGGTCAAAAGGTCTAAGCCCACATGAGCTTGCTCATAAGTGGGTGAAAGACCTTATGACCCGCCCCGATATGAGCATAAAAGTGGGATGATAATCCCACGATATGCGAATAGAGGGGAGGATTGTGAGAGTACGTAGCACGGAACAATCCGTAGGCATCAAAGTCAGGGTCAAAAGGCCCCGGTCTTCGGCTGATACTTCATACTCGATACATTATATACGGTAATAAACGCCTTGGGATCCAGTTCATTGATAAATTTCATTAACTTCTGGTACTCGCTTTTGTCCACAATGGTGATGATCTCGTTGTGTTTTTCAAAATGATAGGCACCGATGGCTTCATAGATCGTGGCACCGCTGTGCAGATCTCTTGTAATAAACTGGCGCAGTTCTTCCTCTTTCTTCGTAATAATGCAGACACGCCGCTTGATATTATTGTCAAAAATAAAATGATCCAGAATGATTCCGTTGAAATAGGTACCCAGGATACTCAGCACCACAGTTTTCTTATCATATACCAACGCTGCGGACAACGCCACACACATCCCGGACAGAGACATGGCCTTGCCCAGTTCCATATGCAGATATTTGTTCATGATCTTCGCCACAATATCCAATCCTCCGGAAGACGCATTCCGGTTAAACAGAATGCTCAGTCCCACGCTGACCACCAGAATATAGCAAAGCACGTCCAGCTCCTGACTGTCTGTCATGGAACCGAAATTCGGAAACAGCATCTCGAAAAGTCCTAAGAATACCGGCAGCATCACACTGGTGTACACCGTCTTTACCCCGAATTCTTTCCCGCAGGTGGCAAAGCCGATGAGCAGAAGCACTACATTCATGATCATCGTAATGACCGACAGTGGAAGTGGTATAAAGTTAGACAGCACAATGCCGAGACCGGAAATACTGCTGACCGACGCGTGACTTGGCACCAGGAAAAAGTAGACTGCTGCCGCGATGATGGCCACCGCCACAGTCAGGATCCCTGTCTCCTTCATTATTTCTGCATAATTTATTTTTTTCTTCATAATAACATTTTCTCCAACGATATATTTTAATTTGTTTCTATACTCTTCTCATCTTATTATTCTTAGAGTACTATTACAGCGGCATCAAGTCCCTCTATTTTTCCATCAAAGGGATTCTCTCTAAGTAAATCATATTTTTGCGCATACTCATTAAACATTCTTGCGCTGCTGCTGCAGTTGAAGATCAAAGCAAGTGTCTCTTCGTCATTTTTTCTGGTCAGGACGATCGTCTCTTCCCCGTCCCTTGCAGCTATTTCCAACGGTTCACCCTCTACGATACATGCATGGTTTTTTCGCACCTTCAGCAGCTGCTTATACCATTCAAACATCTCTTTATCCTGGTATTCTTCATCCCAGTACATACCACGTCTGCAATCCGGATCATTTGCTCCGGGCATCGCAAATTCATCTCCGTAATAAATCATAGGCATTCCCGGTAATAACAATTGAAAAGCTGCTGCCAAATGCTGCTTTTTCTTATTATCCTTACATAGATGTAAAAATCTTGCTGTATCATGGCTGTCGATCAGATTCCACATGAGAGGATAGCATTTTTTGTTTAAGCGCCCCTTCAAATATCCAAGATTCTGTATAAACTGGCTGACATTGATTTTTTCATCTGCAAGCAGATCTATGAGATTCAGGTAAAACGGATAATTCATGACCGTATCCCATTCATCTCCCTCAAGAAAATCTCCTGCATAATGCCAGATTTCCCCAATGATCAGCAGCTCCTTTTTTACTGCCTTAACAGCCTTTCTAAAGCGCTTCCAGAAGAAATGACTGATTTCGTCACCTACATCCATTCTCCATCCATCGATATCGCATTCCTTAATCCAATAACATGCAACATCTGTAACGAATTTTTCCACCTCCGGATTTTTCAGATTTAACTTTGGCATTCCATCATAATAACCAAAACATTTGAAGTTAGGAGTTTCTCCTTTTTCACCCTTCAGTGGAAATCTCTCGATAAAATACCAGTCCAGATATCTGGATTTTTCTTCTTTTTCTATAATATCCTTAAATGCAAAAAAATTTCTTCCTGTATGGTTGAATACCGCATCCATCACTACTTTCATTCCACACTCATGCGCTTTTTGCACCAGCTCCTTAAGATCCTCTGTTGTTCCGAAGGAAGGATCAATCTGATAATAATCAGTGGTATCATATTTATGGCTGGAATCCGATTTAAAAATAGGTGTTAAATACATAACATCTATTCCCAGCTTCTGAATATGATCCAAATGATCCATAATTCCTCTGAGATCACCATGCAGATTATCCTTAGATGTGATGGGTGCTTTATACCACAGTTCCTTGTCTATTGGCTGTGATGCTGCAAAGCGAGATGGAAAAATCTGATACACGACCTTGTTTGCTGCCCACTCCGGCACCTCAAACATTTCTTCCTCACGAAGGTTTTGCGGACAGTCGAACATTCTGTCCCTGTTTGTAATGCATTCCCTGCTAAACTCATAGTTGCCGTAATATACCTTTTCTCCCTGCATATCCGTAAATTCAAAATAATAGCGGAGACATATCAAATGCATCTGAAGCTGTGCCTCATAATAGTCATGAAACTGTGATGTGGCAACCTTCTTCATCGGAATCCTCTTTCGCGTATCCTTCCATTCCAATGGTATGTACTTGTCCTCATAATGGAGAATGATCTCTTTTATATCATCTTTTTTTACCTGCACACGTATCACGAATAAATCCTTATCGATTGCATAGCAGAATCTTTTATCCATATCATGAAGAATTGCCGAATATTCCATATTTTTTCCTTTCTATCGCTCGAAAAAAGCGTTTTTTCCTTCTTGATTATAATTCCTTTTTATTATGCTGCACAAGTCACAAAACGATAAAAAGGTCACCGTTTCTGCCTGTTCCGTTGGGGCAACGGAGGATTTCATTGCGCATTCTCCTCTGGAAATTTGTGTTCGTAACTGTCGAAATTTACAGAAATATTGATTTTATCAGTTATATCTTATAATTTTGGGAATATGTTATTGAGTTTCAGCTGTATGCGTTACACTATGTTCAGCCACAGGCAAAGGATTTTTGCAACCTGACACAGTTTTCTGTCCCTGAATCTCCATCAACATAAAAATATCTCCATCATTTCAAAAGAGAATGACGGAGATATTTCGCCTTGTTTATTCTTGTAGCAACCAATCGGCTATATCATGGATTTCGATTCCTTCATAACTATATTTTGGATGTTTGGTTCTGGCAATAATCATTTTCGGATAAGCATCTCGGATCTGAAGCAGAGGAGAACATTCTCTCTCAAATGTTTCCTGCCCGGAAATGTTGTCGCTGACCTGAATATAAATCTTCTCGCTGCCTCTCTGAGCAACAAAGTCGATCTCCTTTTGATAGAGCTTGCCGACATAGACATCGTATCCACGGCGAAGAAATTCAATGCAAACAATATTTTCATATACTCTGCCGTAATCCATATTTCTGCTTCCCAGTATTGCATATCGAATACCACTGTCACACAAATAGAACTTTTCAGAGCTTTCAAGGTATTTCTTGCCTCGGATGTCGTATCTCTTAATATCATAAAATACAAAAGCATTGCACAAATACTTAATGTACTTGCCGACGGTTACATGATTGGTTGGAGTCTCATTTGCTGTCAGCAGCTGACTGACCCTATTAGGAGACGTCAGGTTGCTGATATTATCCATAAGGAACTCGCTCAGACGTTGTAAAACCAAAGAGTCCGGGAGCGCATATTTTTGCACCAAATCCCTTGTAACAATCGTTTCGTAGACCTCTTTGATATAGTTTGTTCTGTCTTTTTCGGTTCTGTAAGCGTAAGAACCTGCTAAACCGCCCTTGATAGCGTAATCATCAAAGAGCTTATCTTTATCACTAACATCATCATAATATTGGCAATATTCCCGGAAGCTGAAAGGAAACACATGAATTTCAATATAGCGTCCGGTAAAAAGAGTTGCCAGATCCGCACTCAACAGGAAAGCATTGGAGCCGGTTACATAGATGTCATATTTTCCCTTAGAGTACAGGCTGTTGATTGCCAACTCAAACTTGGGGCACATCTGCACCTCGTCTACAAACAGGTAGTTCGTTTTACTTTCCTGATAATGTTCTTCCACATAAGCGTGTAAGGCATGGTATTCCTTGATTTCTTCATACGCCAAATCCATGAAGTCAATGAAGATAATATTGATATTTTCAAAATGGCTTTTCAGATACTCAATATACGCCTGCATCAGCTTGGACTTACCGGATCGACGAATGCCCGTGATAATCTTGATGTCAGGAGTACCATTCAGTTCAATGATTCTGTCGAGATACTTTGCTCTTGTAATTGTTTTCATATCGTCACCCACTTTCAAAAATCGAATATTTTTCATTTTTTGAAACTGCTTCGATGTATTTATTATACTGTCTGCTAATAGTATGTGCAAGACGTCGCTTTCAAAAACTCAATCAGAGTACTCAGACATTCTTTGCCATTGTTTTCTCCTTCTCTGTTCTGAATTGCCATGCGTATCATCCTCTCAAATGACTCGCTGAAATGTTCATCATCTTCTGGCGTCCGTTTCTTTGGCCCTTTTATATGATTTTTTCCAGAAGCCACAATTTTAAATTTTTTCTTAATTTGTGGCGTTATGATAAATTAATATCCTTCTTACCCAAAAGAAAATCAACAATATTGATATGTGCAATTCCATTTCTTGAATAATCAAATCTATCTAATGAAAACACATATTTCGGTGATGCATCACTAATTGGCTTAAAAGCACCAAACTCTCTTTCAATCGTTTCCTTGCCAGCCAAATAATATGCCACCTGAATAAAACATTTCTTTCTTCCATTTATTGCAACAAAATCAATTTCACCCTTATATGTTTTTCCTGTAAAGACTTCATAATCTCTTGCTTTTAGCTCGTTATAAATTATATTTTCAAGAAAAAAGGTATCCTCAAAATTTACTAAGTTTGTATTTATCATGCGAAAACCAGTATCTACCGCATATTGCTTCTCTATATACGACATTGCCTGTTTTCCTACAATATTAAATCTTTTTACACGATCAATTAGACAAGCCTTTTCCATTTTATCAAGATATCTGTATATCGTCTTTTTATCCAAAGTATCTGCATTTTGATGTATAAAATAGTTCTCTATGTTTTTACTGGAAAATTCCTTTCCTGCATTTGCCATAATATATGTTGCTACTCTTTCAAAGTTTTGTCTATTAACCTTTGATCTGTCAGTAATAATATCCTTATCTAAGATACCTTCATATGTCTGCTCCAAATATCTCTTAATATCACTTTCTTTTGTAAACGAAAAACGCAAAGGGAAGCCACCCCAATTGATATAATCAATCATAAACTCATCCGGAGATATATTTCTTCCTATAGCTGTAGCATATTCGTAGCTTTCGGCAAAGGAAAATGGCATTATTCTAAATTCAACACATCTTCCAACCAACAATGTTGCCATCTTGCCGGATAGCAATTTCGAATTACTTCCAGTAATAAAAATTGAGCAATTTAATGTTGCCCGAAAGGAAGCTAAAACCTTTTCAAAGCTCCTGACATGCTGAATCTCATCTAAAAAAATCAAGTATTTGTCATGATCCTTGATTTGCTCATTCACATAGGAATTAAGTTTTTCTGCAGTTCTTATTTTTTCAAATTGCAAATCTTCAAAATTAATGGTAATAATATGCGCTCTATCAAACCCATTTTCAATAAATTCTTCTTTAATCTGCTCTAACAATATAGATTTTCCACATCTTCTAACACCTGTCAGAACCTTAATTAAATCCACATCATAAAATGGTCTTATTTTGCTTAGATATCTTTCACGCTTTATATACATAACATCATCTCCAAATCAAAATATATATTTATTATGCCACAAATCAAGATTTTTTCAAGATTTGTGGCACATATTTAGAAAATTTCCATTTCAATTTCTACCACTTTTTCATCCGTAACTCGTTCGTCTGTTTTTTCTGCCATAGGCATTCTCTCCTTTTCCCTGAACTCACTCGCGTTGCACGCTCGTTGTCGCGGCATTCGGTGCTCGTAAGCACCTATAAATAAAAAAAAGCAACAATGAATTGTGGTCATCATTGTTGCAAAATTTGACTGTTCCCAGGGGGAATCGAACCCTCAACTAGTGCTTAGGAGCTCGAGTCCACACTGGGAACAGCGATTATTTTAAGTAAATATGAGTCAAGGAAAGCCTTGATTTTCCTGACTATTTTGTAAATCTCTGTCAAAATAAGAAAACGGAAAATCACCTGAGAAAAATGGTTTTCGCTGTCAAATCGCTGACATTGTCACCCTGAGGGTTCCGCCATTCCGTTTCAATGATTTTTTCATAAATATGGCTACCATTCTATCTGTAGCAGTAATGATAACACTGTTTTCTTATTAGATTATCTATATTATAGCGTGTAGAGCAAGGGATGTCGATGTTTTTTGACCAAATTATTTTGGCAACCTATTAAATGTAGGGACAGCAAAAACCACGGCTGCTCTGTACGGGGCGGCCGCCGTTTTCCCTATATCATACGCTGCTTTTCAGTACCGCAAGGATGGGTGTCCTGTTATCGTCGTATTCTGATTTCTTTTAGGGCATTTCAGGACTATCCACAAGGGATACGCTGAACTCCTGTGCGGTTGCGCCCTCCGGCAGCAGCTTTGCCATGACCACCAGCCGCTGATTGCCGCTGTTAGCCTTGTCATACTTCCGGCAGCAGGTGGAGAGGGTCAGAACAGTATCTTCCTCGGAGAAGGTCACGCCATCAAAGTCAAGCCAGTTTTTCCGCGCAATCGTCTCAAAGAAGCTGGTCAGATCATCTCCCGTGGGATCAGGCGCAATATAGTCAAAGCCAATATCCGTGACGAACAGCGCGGTGATCTGGAAAATCATGTCCTCACCACCCACAGAGAGATAGATATACGGATGCTCCTTTACAAAGTCTGCGTCCATATAACGGTAGAGCTTGGTGAACCGCACACCGTCCGGGTCGCAGTTGCTGGCGGAGTGGCCGAAAATGGTGGTGTTTTTGTCCAGCTTATCCCTGCCGCCGATTTTGTTTTCACAATGGGCATAATAGCAGCCCCACATGGCGTACTCACCGTTTTCATCCAGCTTTAGGTAATAGCCGTTGTCCTCCGCCTGCATCACAGGGTCGTCCACCTCCGCACCGGGGATATACAGCCATGCCACGGTGTCGGGATTCTTCGCTCTGGCTTCCGCCAACTCTGTCTGCCTGTCCACCGAGGGGATAACTTCGCCCGCGAGAGGCGCTGATGGCTGAGGCGCAGATGTGCCGGGAATGTCGATAGGCTCTGTCTCTCTCTGATAGCAGCCCCTGACTGCCGTGGTCATAGCAACGAGAAGGACAACTATGCAGATGATCGGACGAATGATTCTTGTGATTCTTTTCATAATGCTGTCTCCTTGCCGCGCTTGGATAGCGGCGCAGCTCAAAATGTCATTGATTTGTTTCTTGTAGCGAAAAGAGAACAGCCCAATCCACAGCGTCCTCATAATAGCTGCCGGTGGCTACATCCACAAACACGCCGGTCTGGGGGTTGCCGTTGGCTTTCATAAAGATGACCTCGATGGTATGGGTTCTGCTGACATTCTCAAAGGTGTAGGACTTCGCCGCGCCAATGCTCTTGCCGTCAATCTTGACGTTGGCGACAGCATAGCCCTTATCCGGAGTGATGGTGAAGGTCTGATCTCTGCCCTCACGGACGCTGACATTGCCGGATGGAGAAATGGAGCCGCCAGCCCCGGCAGTTGCCTTGATGGTGTAGTAGCTGTAGCCGCTTCCGCCGCCACTGCCGCTACCGCCTTCATTGCCGCCTGTGCCGCTATTGCCTTCATTGCCGCCTGTGCCGCTATTGCGCAGAATCGTCAGCGTGTAGGTTTTAGCACCGATTCTCACGACAATGTCGGTTGTGCCGCTGTTGGGGATGGCAACGGTTGCGCTGCCGCCGGTGGACAGAGCCTGTCCGTTGATGCTCACGGGCTCGCCGTTTCCAGACACCGCTGTGACTAGCGTAGATGTTGCTCCGCTATCATTTTGCAGCGTATAGGTATAGTTTGTTCCGTTGGCGGTAAAATCGCCGAGCCCCACTGCCAGACCTTCAAAGGTCAGAAGGTCTTTACCGGGCACTGCGGCTCGCACCACTACGCGGGTGCCAAGCCGGGAGAAGGTGACGGTTTCTGTCTGGAAGGTTTCCCCGGAGATGGCACCGCCAATACTGGTCTTTTTCGTTTCCAGAACGGTCCCGGCAGCATCCAGCAGCGTGGCCACCAGCTCTGCGCCAGTCTGAGACTGCAGGCAGTTGTTGCGCAGGGTAATGGCGGCGGTGCTGTGACCGTTGCCGTCGTTCCCCTGTGTCACATCCATCGTCAGCTGCTCTCCGGTGCGGGCCAGTGCGCCGGTCATATGGACGCTGGCCTCGCTGTCACTGCCGTTATACTCCGGCAGGCGCTGATTGCTTCCCGTTCCACCGACCTTGCCTTCCGCCCACGCCTCGGCGTACAGATAGGTACCCACATTGGGGATCTCGGTTTTGCCAATGAATGTCATATACTCGCCCAGATCATAGGTCAGATCCAGTGTAAAGGTTCCCTGATCAATGCGGGCGAGGGCGCTGTCTTCGGAAATGGTGATTTCATTACCGCTAACCGATACGCCGTTTGTGGTGCATGCTACCTCTGCAGGTTCGGTATGCAGATCATCCGCATAGAACGCAAGCTTCACCTCGCGGCTCTTTCCGCCGGCCAGCGTGGCGGCAGCGGAATTATAGAGGGTCATGCGCACCGTGCGCTTGCCGGCGCTCTCCGCAATCACTTCCATTTGTGAGATGCCAATGTCGGGATAATCCAGATACACTGTGCCGTTTTCGTGGATGCCGCCGGCGGCGGTGATGGTATAGCCCGGGTCGGTCACGCGGTCCTTCACATGGTGCCAGACGGTAAGGGTGGTGCTTTCATTGGGCAGCAGTTTTTCCGTAAGGGTAGCGGTTTCCCCGCTGCCAAGGCTGACCGTTAAGTTTGTCACATCGTTCAGCCCGGTGTTGCGGATGGTAAAGTGAATGGGTGTCAGGCTGTTCAACGCCAGCGTTGCATAATCCACACCGATCTGTTCCACTGCCACCGCATCGGTGACAAAATCAGAAGTAGCGGTATAGAGGATTGTTTCCTCACCCGGAACGGTCACGCCGCCGATTACCTGCGGGTTTTCATCGTCATACCGGGTGGCCTGAATGGCGGCCTGCACCTGATTGGTGCCGCTGACATAGGCATCAAAGTGGTCAGCCAGCGTGCGATCCGGCAGCTCTGCCAGTTCCAATGGTGCGGACAGAGTGTAGGTATTTGTGGCATAGCGCAGCTTGGCCGCCTTCAAAATGCCGTGATCTACCGCGCCGTTGGCGTTATTGACAGTCTCATTCCAGACGATGGTAAGATCATTGCGGCTGCGATGATCCCCGCTGAGGGAAGCGAAGCGGAAGTCTCCGCCCACGACGGCGTTGCCGCTGCTGGTCAGGGTCGACAGAGAGCCGGGGAAACTGTTGGACATGGTGCCGCTGCCGTCCACAGCCAACAGCTGAATATCGCTGCTGCCGTCTCGGACACTGTGCCAACCGATGACAAATCGGTCATCCCCGCTGCCGAAGTTGGCTGCAACGACCTGGGGGTTTTCGTCAAGATTGCTGTCACAGGTCACCAACATGGCTGTACCGGGAGTTCCGTCAGCAGCCACGGTACAATAGGCGATCTCGTAGGCGGAGGTATCTCCGGTTCCGCTGCGGTCCAGCGAGTAAACCGCCATAGCGGTTCCGTCGGGCAGCATGGCCGCCTGCAACGCCTTCACGCTGCCAGTAGCACCGTTATAAAGCATTTTTGCCTTGCTCCAGGTGCCGTTAGTGCTGTCATAGCAGCTGTACATGATACAATCTCTGGTCGTGAAGTTCAGCAGGTTGTTGCTGCCCTGCGTACCGGGATCGGGGGTGTAGACGTTGCGCCAGAACACGATGGCTTTGCCGTCGCCGCCCACTGCCGTGGCTGGGGCCAGATCCGGCGTGCCGTCGTTGGTTAGGCGGGTGGAAGTCCAGGTTGTGCCGTTATAGACGGACACTACGATCTCCGTGCTGTTCATCAGCAGGTTTTGCTCTTCCAATGTCACGGCATCACCGGCATTTTTACCCGGCAGGTCGGTGCCCATGCGAACCCAAGCCGCCGCCGCGAAGCTGCCAGTGCCGGACAAAGAAACGCTCGTGTCGCCGTAGCCGGAGAACCCTGTAGGATCGTCAATTTTGCTGGAGATAGAATAGACGCTGCCATTGAGGGTGGAGAAATGTGCCCGGCTGTCGTAAATACTGCTGCTGTTGCCGTCGTTGATGTAGACCAATACCTTCCCGTCATCGCTGAGCTGTGGATAGGATGTGGGGTTGGCATTAGTCTGGATGTTTTCCAGCCCACTGGGGGAGTTCAGAGAGAACAGCATCATCCGCTGCTGGGGCTGGCCCCAGGTACGGGCATATTGCTCCAGATAGTCCCGGCTTTGGAGCGTTGCACTGCCAGAAGCCACCTGCATTCCGCTCTGGGCCGCCGCCATCCGCAGCGAGGTAAAGCTCAGCCCACTGGTGGCGCTATTCCAGTAGTCGTCGATTGTTTTCCAGTCATTAAAAGTCCTGGTGGCTCCAAGGGTTCCGGAGGCGATCACCGCCTCGTAGGAGATAAACAGGAAGGTTGCCACAAATTTGATTCCCACTTCGCTTTGGATTCCCAGGGCCTGACCGTTGATCTGGCGCTTTGTCTCGTCGGCAAGATAGGTGCGGGAAAGGAACTTATTCTGACTGTCCACATCCAAATTGCCGAATAGACCGATCTTCAGCGCCACGACCGAATAGTCAAAGCCAATACCGCCAAACGCGTGGACATAGGCGTTGATACGCAGCGTGGTCAAAAAGTCATTCACTGCCGTGGCCGTGGGATCGCTCCAGGCAAGCTCTGTACCCTCGCCCTGCCGGCCGTAGCGCACTGCGGTACGGAAATCCAGCTGAATGGCACCACCCAGCTCAAAGGTTGCTGTCAACGGCACGGGGCCAGCCATGGCGTTCACGCTGAAGGAGAAGCCCACACCAACGCCGGCGGTAAATCCGCCGCCTACGGTGAAAACCTCCCACTCCTTTTTTTCGGTGTTATAGCGGATTTCCGCTTCGTAAAAGCCCTCCAACTGCAAGTTGAGATCCGTGCTGGTGACATTGTCGGCTATGGAGTTGGTTTTGTAGTCCCCCTTGGGATCATAGGTGCCCTGGGCCATCTGGCTCAGATCCCCGGTCCCGGGCACACCCACTTCCAGGTTCTGCGTCAGCACATTCGCACCCAACGCCACGCCGTCCTCAGAATAATCCATGTCCTCCATCTCCAGCGTATTATACCCGGCCCAAATCATGGCACGGAACACGGAGGGATCTTCGCTGGGGGTGATAATCATTTTGAACACGGAAGTGTCCACCGGACCGCTCAGATCATCCAGCCGTCCGGTCAGCACCTTGAGAATGTTACTATCGCCCACTCCGCCAAAGTCGACTTGATTCACTCCACTGGAGGATCCCATCGTCGCCAGAATACCGGTGACGCGGTCATCCTCTGTCACCTTGGGCACTCGGGTCAGATCAACGACCCGGAAGGGCATTATTTTCTCTTGCAGCAGGCTGCCGTTCAGGCTCAGCTGCGTTTTCATACCCACATCCTTGCCGTCAGCGATCCATCCAGAGGTGGTCATGGTGGTCTCGGTGAGAGTCAGATCGTTTTCCGCTACGGGGATGGATGAGAAGGGATACTGCTTGGTACTGCTGCTCTGGGCGGCAGGAATAACGCCGTATTCGTCCGCCAGCTTGAGACTGTAATTCCGCGCGTTGGCAATCTTCTCGCCCCAGAGGAACATGGTGGTGTGCAGTCTTGCTGTTTTAAAGCTGCTGTTAGGTCCAATCTTCCCAGTCGAGCTGCGGACATCCACCTTCTGACCGTTGGCAAGACCGTAATCAACGCTTTGCGCCACAATGAAGGGTTTGTTTTCCTCCCCCGCCGGCACGCGCTCCAGAGAGACAACGCCCTCTGCGGTGCGCATTACATCGTCCACGCCCAGCTTGCCGTTGACGGTCAGCAGCAGCGGATAGTACTTGTCGCCGTCAATTGCGCTGATCTCCAGAATGTACTCCAGCTGATCCAGAGCGGAAAGCGCCGTGGTGTTGCTCTCGCCCTTTTCGGCCGACCAGAACTGGGTGGAATCCAGATAGACGGTTATATTTCCCGCCGCATCCGTGGTATAGGTGTCGCCGGTGATGCCGCTGACAAGTGCTCCTGCCCTGGAGCCCAGCAGAGCTGTCTCGCAGTAGCCTCCGTTTTTATAAACGCCTCCACGAACGGTCACCGTCTTGTTCGCCAGCGGATCGCCGCCCGGCGTGATGAGCGTCACAGATGCCCGGGCGACTCGCCGAAGGCTGAAGGTATTCAAGGGATAAAGCTGCAGTTTTGTGGCATCCCGCTCGCCGGAACGCAGATTTTCTTTATAGATGGTGCCCAGATAAATATCCGCGCCGGAGCCGGACCGCAGAGACACCTCACTGGCGATTCCGTTGGGTTCGTAAAGCGCCAGCACGCCTTCACTGTTGGTCGTGACCGTTTTGGGCACACCTTTGCCGTCGGTGTATTGCAGCGTAGTTTCCGCTGCAGGCGTCAGCTGGAAGAGATAGAACTTATTTTGCAGCGTTTTCGCTGTCACCTGTACGGCGGCATTCATGCCCGTGGCGGCATGGGTAGCCGTGACGGTTGCGGTGCCGTTGGCCAAGCCGGACAGCGCCATTTTGGTTTCGGGAAGGTAGGAATCAAAGGAGAAGTTTCTGATGTCCTCATACAGTCCGCCCTGCTTGTAGTTGACGGAAATGGCATTGTTGTTGCTGGAGAGCCACCGGATGCCGTCTTTAAAGGAGTTCCATCCGTACTCGTCATAGTTGATGCCTATGTACTCGATCAACCCCAACTCCTGGCGCAGCTGCATAATTTCAGCTGTAACGGTGGGCAGGCTGCCGCTGACCTTGGAGGTATTGTCCATGGTCAGCTTAGAAATCGTTTCTCCTTTGTCGTTCTGCACCTTCAGTGCGTCGGCATCGTAGACATACAGGGGGAAGGAGTCGGTGCTGGGAGATTCCTCACCAGGATTCTCCACGCTCAAAACCACTTGATAGGTGTCCTTCAGATTGCCGGCTTTCACACTCTGTAATGACAGGGGGAAGCTCCCGGAGGTGCCGGATAGGCGCTCACTGTCCACCACTTTGGTGGTGGTGTTGTCCTCTGTGACCCGGGTGATGGTCAGCGTGGGCTGCAAAGGGGCGCCCTCAGTGGTGTTTTCCACCGACCAGTCGATATTGACGGCACCGTCGGTATCCTTGAGGTAAATGCTCTGGGGCGGTGTCAGCTTGGCTGTGGCAGGCGGTGCCTGCACGATGATCCAGGCAAGTGCCGACAGGCGGACGTCCTCACCGCCGGCGTTGGGGTGCGGCATGGAGACCAATACCGTGTAGGCAGGGGTATTGCCGTTGGAGAGCTTGGAGAGCACATTCTCCCCGATCCGCACGCTGTTTTTATCCTTGCCGACGGTATAAGTCGCAACGGGCTTGCGGCCGCTCAGCGCCGCCTCATTCGCGTAGTTGCCCTCATACAGGTCAATCCTGTAATTGAACTCTTTGTTCGGCGCCATCAGCGCGGCGTTGGAGCTCCACAGCACGGTGGCGGGCTGATTTACCCGCGTCACGATGGACGAGCCGCCGGGAATCACCAGTGCCAGGGATTCGCCTGCCGTCACGGTATATGGCTCTGACTTGCCCGTCACATCATCGGCAGTGTCCTCAGTCCCGTTGTCCGCCGTAAAGGTAAAGGTGACGGTTCCCACCTTGGTTCCTGTGGTGGCAACAACGCCGGTATCCTCGTTGATGGTGGCAATGAGCGTGTCACTGCTGCTCCATTTGCCGGTGGTGTAGCTGGCCGTCTCACCGCCTGCCCCCAAAACCTCTGCCTTAAGCGTGGGGCGGGTGGTTTTGCCGAGGGAAATCGTATAGTCGGCGTCATTCGCTTCCGGGACGACCTTCACCGTGTGCGCGGAAACTTTCTTTGCCACCGTAAACTGCCGGGTCAGGGGAAGAACATTCACCCAGTCAGGATCGGCTTTCGTGCCCTCGTTGGCCTGCAGCGTCACCGTGTAGGTGCGGTCGTAAGCAGAGGGTGCGATTGCGTAGTCGCTAATGGTGAAGGCTTCCTTCTCTGTGTCCAGATAGACCTGCAGATAGCTTGGTGCCTCCGCGGAGCCGTACTTCAGTTCGAGTTGGAACGGGGCTTCCCTCGGCTCTGTGCCTGCCGGGGTGTGATAATTGCTGTATACGGTCTTGTAGACCTGCTCCATGTTGGCGTTCATCGTGAACGATGCCTTGCCGTTGGCGTAGGTGGCCGTCAGTTCGGTGGGAGCGTTGCGCATCAAGACGCTCTTCAGATCAACGTCGGTAATCGAGTTGCTTGGATAGAGTGAGGTATCCAGCGTATGACCGAAAACATCTTCCACACCGGTCATACCATTGACGGTGACCGTGGTGTCATCCGCATCCTGCACCGGATACCAGAGCATTGCCGTGACGCCGTAGTCGTTCATGGAAAGCTCAGCGGTGCTATACACTTTGCCATTGATGGTCACGCTGGCTTTTCTAAGATCCACGAACTCGTTAAAGGTAACTGTGATAGGCACGTGCTGTCCGCTGGCATAGGTTCCCTCCGGGGCCGTGACGCTTTGAATGATGGGATTGTCCGTGTCCAACAGCGTGGCGGAGACGTTGCTGTTCTTGGTGGTGGCCCAGGAATTTTGGATTTCGCCCTGTACACTTTTCATATACAGTCGGAAGGGCAGCCAGTACTGCTGTTTCCCTCTGTTTTGCGTGGTAGACTGCAGGGAGATGTTGACCGTTTCGCCCTTGTTAATCGTACAGTTCAGCGCTCTCGTTTTGTCGCCGCTGAGCTCCAGAGATGTTCCATTGAACATGTACTCCGTCAGATAGAACGGGGCATGGGGTTGTGTGTCACTATTATAGCCATACGGCGCAAAGCCATTATAGGTCTCTACATCGGTACTCCAGTCAAACTCGATGCTGGCATCGATTTTGTATGGCTGATAAAATGGGTCGGAGTCGACGGGAAGCACCGAGTTGCGGGCTCCCTCCAAAATTCTGATGGTATCGCTTAGCGCAACGAAGTCCTGATTGTTGGCACCTTCGCCGATATTGTATTCATTTGCCAGCAAAGGAATATACATATCCCCCTGTATTGTTTCTGTACTTTCGTATCTTTCCTCATAGTTCGGCGCGCTCACTGATGTTTGTATTGTGGGGGCGTCAACCGTCTTTTTTAGCTTGAGCTGACAGTGGTCGGCATAACCGGCGCCGTCATAGAACACCAGATTTTCCGCATCGTAAAATTCAATCATCCCCAGCAGGTCGCCATAGGAATAAGAACCCTCGAGCCAGTCTGGGTTCCCTCCTTTGGTTGTAACTTTGACAGTGATTTTCTGATCACCTAAACTGTAGCCGTCTACCTCATAGGTCAGCTTGTAGGACCCGTCGCTTTGCTCGACGACCTTACTCTTCCCGCCTATCGAGACCTCCACACCGGTGATATACTCGCTGAGCTGGCCTTTTTGAATGCGGTAGGAAAAGCCGACCGGTTTTCCGCCGTATACAGTAAAAGTCCCGGAGCTCCAGCTGTTGCTTGCGAGATCCTCCAGCGTTTGGCTCATCATGCCGCTCATATCCACCGTCTCAACGCCCTCAGGCTTTGTGGCAGAGGCGGAATACTGCAAACTGATGCCCTGCAGCTCCAGCTGCTCCATCAGGCTATTGAGATTCTCCAGAGCTTCCCCGGTAAACTCCCTGCCGGAGAAATAGGTGTCCTTGATCCGTTGCAGCTCCTGTTCGATTTGGATCATGGTCTTCAAATCGCCCAGCGCCACCGGAGTCCCATCCACGTCGGCTATACGGGTGAGATCCGTGGTGGGATTTTCCAGCAGCTCCATGACAGCCACCAGTGTCAACACCTGGCCGTCCAGCGTGATGGTTTGATCCACCTTGAAATTGCCGTCTTCATCCAGCAGCCCCAAAGCGTTCAGCATGGAAAGCACCTGGTCGCTGCTATCGCCGGTCAGGGCAGAGACCTGCTCCAAAATCGCCTGATTTTCCTCGGGTGTGTTGCCTAGCGAATCGCTCACCGCTGCAAACGCCGTAGTTGGCAGCAGCGTGAGCGTCATGCACAGGCTCAGCAGCGCCGCTAAAAATCTTTTCTTCATGTTTCCTCATCCTCCTTGGTTTGTTCCTGCTGTTTATTGTTTTTTCTCAATCGTGTGCAAAACACGGTAACGACCACCGCCGCTGCAAAGGAGACGACGGCCACCAGCACATAGCCGCCCACGTCCTCCCGCAGCAGCATCGCGCCGAACACGCCCCATGCGGCTGTCTGCTCCTGCACTGCAAACACATCCGCCGCCTGCATCATCACCGCGAACAGCAGCATACACGCTGCGCTCAGCCCATATATGCCGCGCCACTGCCTCCGGCGGGTGTTTTCCCGCACCCGCTGCTTGACGAGTGCGACTCGTTTTGCGGTATCGTACATTTCGTTTGAACCTTCTCTCTGGATTTATTGAAATGCGGCTTAAAAACCCCTTCACTTATATAGGTACAAAAAATCGAAAAAACTCTCACCCAAAACGCAAATTTTTTCAAAAAAGTTGATTGCATTAGTAACTTCTACTGCCATGCTTCAGAAAAAGAATTGCACGACTAACTTCTGCTTTGCCCTGTTTCTCTCCATT
>ERZ810424.2-NODE-2-length-148858-cov-14.1698_pt1 | contig 148858 bp, 167 predicted proteins | sample MGYA00520270_ERZ810424 | MGnify/ENA primary metagenome ERZ810424 (study PRJEB31588, sample SAMN03399971) | human gut metagenome | study: EMG produced TPA metagenomics assembly of the PRJNA231909 data set (A prospective, longitudinal analysis of the... | reverse complement strand
CGCGGCGTTCGCCGCATCTCGGCATAAGTAAAGACAGCGAATCGTGCGCAAGCGCCCATCGCTGTCTTCACTATGCCTATGCGCGGCTCATTGCTCGCGTAACTTTCCAGTTACATGCATGACTGTTTTGCATATACATATAGCTTGTGTTACAATAAACAGAAAAGCAGGAATTGGGGAGAGAATTGTATGAAAGCACAGGGATTATTGTTTCAAGTGCAAGATAAAGGTTACCGTGATTTTCAGAGCAAGCTGATCCCGACGATCCCGGCGGAGACGATTATTGGCGTCCGCACGCCGGCTATACGGAAGCTAGCAAAAGAATATGCCAAGGATCCGGAGAGTGCAGCGTTTTTGATGCAACTGCCGCATACTTATTACGATGAGAATATTCTGCATGCCTTGCTGGTGGCGGAGATAAAAGATTACGACACCTGTGTAAAAGAGGTGGAACGTTTCCTGCCCCATGTGGATAACTGGGCAGTGTGTGATATTTTTTCTCCGAAGGTGTTTAAGAAAAACAGAGACAGATTAATCAAAAAAATAAAAGAATGGACAGCTTCGGACCACCCCTACACCTGCCGTTTTGGAATGGAAATGCTGATGACGCATTTCTTGGATGAGGATTTCCGGGTGGAATATCTGGAGATCCCGGCAGAGGTGCATTCCGAAGAATATTATGTGAACATGATGATTGCCTGGTTCTATGCCACGGCACTGGCAAAACAGTGGGATGCTGCCGTCAGCTATATCGAAGAGAAGCGCCTGAATCCATGGACGCATAATAAGACCATACAAAAAGCACGGGAAAGTTACCGGATCACACCGGAGCAGAAGGAATATTTGAAGACACTGAAGGTGTAAACGGAGGATAGGACAGCATGAATGATAACATGGAATTTCGCAAGGCAAAACGAGAAGAAGCGGAAGAAATTCTGCAATTATACCAGTCACTGATCGGAACCGAATATTGTGTCTGGACAGAAAGTTATCCCACAGAACGGGAAGTGGAATTTGACCTGTCGAGAAATGCATTGTTTTGTCTGTATGAGAAAATGCCGGAACCTGATGAGAGAGAACAGAGGGCGAGGCTGTCGGAAGGGCAGACAGTGGGACCGCTGCCGGTTACGAGAGGACGATTAATAGGCACAATCTCCATAGACGATGACCCGGAAGTGGAGGCACTGTCCTGTTGGTCAGAGGACCTTACCCCGGTGGCAGAGCTGTCCAGACTGGGAGTGGCGGTAGAATATCAGAATCGCGGCATTGCCAGGATCCTGCTGCAGGAAGCTATGGCGGAATTGAAATCACAGGGTTATAAGGCGGCACACATATTAGTGGCAAAGGACAACGTGAAAGCCCTGCGTTCTTATGAAAAATTGCATTTTACCACAGCAGGGGAATGTGAGCTTTTCGGACATTCCTACTGGTGTTATGAGAAAGAATTATAGAAGTGATCACTATGCAAATCAATGAAACAGAGAGGAAAGACGATATATGGTAATGATCGATCTGATCACGGGCTTTTTGGGATCCGGAAAGACCACTTTTCTGAAAAAATACGCAGAGTACCTGATGGATCAGGGACTGCATATCGGCATTCTGGAAAATGATTTCGGTGCCATCAACGTGGATATGCTGATGCTCCATGAACTGCGGGGAGACCAGTGTGAACTGGAAATGATCGCCGGAGGATGCGATGCGGAGAGCCACAGGAGGCGTTTCCGTACGAAGCTGATCTCCATGCGGATGTGCGGTTATGACAGGGTGCTGGTGGAGCCGTCGGGAATCTATGATGTAGATGAGTTTTTTGATGTACTTCGGGAGGAGCCGCTGGACCAATGGTACGAGATCGGCAATGTCATCGCCATACTGGATGCGAGACTGGAGAAAAATCTTTCACAGCAGGCAGACTATCTGCTGGCATCGGAGGCTGCCAATGCCGGAAAAGTGATCCTGAGCCATGCGGATGCAGCCACCAGGGAACAGTGTGAGGACACGGTGGCACATCTCAACCGGGCACTGGAACAGATCCGCTGCGACCGGAGAATCGACCCTGAGAAAGATATCTTACAGAAAAATCTCACGGATCTGACAAAAGAAGATTTAGAGGAAGTATCCAAATGCGGTTATCGTCTGGAAAGTTACCGTAAGATGGATTTAGAGAATGAGCAGAGCTTCGACTCTTTATTTTTCATGGAAGAGAAGATTACCTCGGAAGCTCTGGAGCGGGCGGTCCCCAGGCTGTTTGCCGACAAGTCCTGTGGGGAAGTATTCCGTATTAAGGGTTTTGTGAAAAATAAGGACGGACAATGGATGGAATTAAATGCAACCCATGACAGCAGAACATTAGAACCCATCGCAGTGGGGCAGGAGGTGCTGATCGTCATCGGAGAGCATTTACAGGAAGATAAAATCAGAGAGATTCTGAAGGAGGAAGAGACATGTCAATCTTAAGCCAGTTAAACAGTGTACCGATGTACCTGATCTGTGGAGGCATCATTGCTTTTGTGGCGGTGGTCTGTGTGATTTTTCTGGTGAGGGCTTACTGCGCCGGGCAGGCACTCGGTATGGATACCACGAAAATGAAGCGTACGATTATCTCCAGTGCGACCTTTTCCCTGTTGCCCAGTGTGGGGATTCTGTTAGGTGTCATCGCCCTGTCGGGAAGTCTGGGAACGCCCTGGCCGTGGCTTCGATTATCCGTGATCGGTGCCCTGCATTATGAGACCCAGGTGGCACAGGCAGCAGCGGAGCAGGTGGGAATGGATACATTGTCTGCTGCGGAAATGACACCGCAGGCATTTTCCACGATTGCACTGCTCATGAGTATCTGCATTATCTGGGGAATGACATTGTCCATTTTCCTGAATAAAAAATATACACAGAAGCTGACCTCGAATAAAAAATCCGGCAAGCCGGGCTTCGGAGATCTGGCAATGACTGCCATGTTCATCGGACTGGTCAGCACCTACATCGGAAGATATCTCGGCGGTTTTGTATCGGAGAACGGATTGTTTACGTTTCACGGAGATTACATTCCGTTAGTGGTAATGGCGGTATCGGCACTGGTGATGGCAGGATTTGTATACCTCATTGAGAAAAAAGGAAAAGCCTGGGTGGACAGCTTTTCCATTGCCGGAAGCATGATCATCGGCATGACAGCAGCCGTACTGGTGGGATTGCTGTAAAGGCTGACGTGACAACCTTAAAATTTGATTCGCAATTCCTCCAACGGAAGGAATCGTCTGCGGAATGGAGCTTAATATGAAAACGAATAGCATGACAATAGATAATAAGGAACTGAATAATGTAGAAGCAACAAAGGAGCAGACCGGGCAGAGTCCAGATACCTGGCAGGCCTACACGAAGAAAACACATGTCATCGGGCGGACTGTGAGTATCATTACGCTGGTGATGTTAGTTGGAGCACCGTTTCTCATCGGTAAGCTTTTAGGTGCGTATCCGGATCTGGGGGCTGTCGGCAAGGGGTTCCTCTCTGTGGGAATTGTATGGCTGGTCAGCAGCATCGCGGAGTTTTTGATCTACACACCGATGCTGGGAGCCGGCGGCGGATACCTGGCATTTATCACCGGTAACCTGATCAATATGAAGATCCCCTGCGCGGTCAATGCGAGAGACATGGTAGGAGCGAAGACCGGAACCCCGGAAAATGAGATCATCTCCACAATCTCCATTGCCACATCTTCTCTGGTGACAATCCTCGTCCTGGCGCTGGGCGTGTTATTGATGGTGCCGCTGCAGCCCGTGCTGCAGAGCGAAGTATTGCATCCGGCTTTTGAAAATGTGGTTCCGGCGCTGTTCGGTGCCATGGCGTACAAATATTACCGGAAAAATATGAAGATCGCTGCATTGCCGCTGATCCTTATGAGTCTGCTGTTTATTCTGGTGCCGTCACTGATCGGCTCCACCAGCTTTATGATCGTTCCGTCCGGTGCCATTGCCATCGGTGTGGCATATCTGATGTTCCGGAAAAAGAATATGCAGAGCCCGGAACAGACAAAAGCTGATCCCGACAGGGCAAATACCGGGGATGAATAGTCAGAAGGCTATACGAACAGAAAACAGATGAATGGAAAAAGGGCCAAACCTGTCAGGTTATGTGAGTAATAGAAGGAAGCGCCCGGAAAAGAGGAAATATGAAATATATAGGTTTCATTTTACTGGCAGTGATCATCGCAATTATATTGTTGTTACTGATCGCGGTGATCCGTACCTTACTGATGCCTGGGAAGACTTCTTCCTACGTGGCAGAGGAACCGGAGGAGGAATCCCTGGCACTGGCACAGAAGCTGTCGAAAATGATCCAATATGACACCACCTCCCATGCCAACGTGGCAGAGGTGGAGAAGTTCCTGGGGTTCCACAAAGTGTTGGAGGAATTGTTTCCGCTGGTACATGAGAAGCTGGAGAAGACAGAGATTGACGGCAACCTGTTATTTTACTGGAAGGGAAAAAGCTCTGAGAAGCCGATCCTGCTCATGAGCCATCAGGACGTAGTGCCGGCGGAGGGTGAGTGGATCCATGCACCTTTTTCCGGAGATATTGCGGAAGGAAAGGTATGGGGGCGAGGCGCGTCCGATACCAAATGCTCTGTGATGGCATTTTTCCAGGCAGTGGAAGAATTGTTGGCAGAGGGCTTCATACCACCCACTGATGTCTATCTGGCAAGTTCCTGTACGGAAGAGTGGGGTGGGGACGGTGCACCGAAGATCGTAGCGGAGCTGCAGCGCAGGGGGATTGAACTGTTCCTGGTATGTGATGAGGGCGGTGGTATCATCACGGAGCCCATCGGTGGAATCCACGGTAATTTTGCCATGGTGGGAGTATTTGAAAAAGGCAAGGCGGATGTGAAATTTACCGCAAGGAGCAACGGCGGCCATGCCAGCACACCGGTAAAGGGAACCCCTATCGCCAGATTGTCGGCATTCGTCAATGAAGTGGAGACGCATTCACCGTTCCGGAAAAAGATGCTGCCGGAGGTATCCACCATGTTCACAGCACTGGCGCCTTATGCCGGGTTTGGAATGAAACTGGTATTTGGAAATCTGTGGCTGTTTGGCCCCTTATTAAAAGCGGTGATGCCATCGCTCAGTGCACAGGCAGGAGCGATGTTAAAGACCACGATAGCGTTTACGGTACAGAAGGGATCCGATGCCTATAATGTGCTGCCCCAGGAGGCTTATGTGGGTGCCAACATGCGTTTTATTCCCCATCAGGGAGAGAAAGAGAGCCTGGAGATCATCAAAAAAGTGGCAGACAAATACGGTCTGGAGACCGAAGTGCTGCATGCCAATGATTATACGCCGCCTGTGGATATTCACGGAGAAGCATTTCATCTGGTGGAGCAGACCATCGCAGATACTTTCCCGGGACTGCCTTCCAGCCCTTATGTTATGACAGGCGCGACAGATGCACAGTTCTATCAGCCTATCTGTAAGAGCTGTATCCGTTTTGCACCGGTGATCTATGGACCGGAGCAGATGAAGGGAATGCATGGATTGAACGAAAATATTGAGTATAATTGTCTGCCCGGAGCTGTCAGATTCTATAAGAACCTGATCCGCGCGGAGAAATAAGGAGCGACACTTATGAACACCATGACTACATATTCTGGCAGAAAGTTTGATCCCATGCAGATGACACCGGGGGATGTATATATTGAGGATATCGCTCATGCGCTGAGCTTACTGTGTCGGGGCGGTGGACAGCTGAGCTATTTTTATTCGGTGGGACAGCATTCTCTCAACTGTGCTGCGGAAGCGAAAGCCAGAGGCTGGTCGGAGAGGCAGCAGCTGGCCTGTCTGCTTCATGATGCCAGTGAGGGATATATTTCTGATATTATTCGCCCGGTGAAGATATACCTGTCCAATTATCTGGAAATTGAAAGTAAGATTATGGGAACGATTCTTACACACTTCGGACTGGATGATCTGACGGAAGAGGAGAGCTGTCGTTGGAAGCAGATTGATGATGAGATCCTGGAACTGGAACTGAAGACGCTGCTTCACGGAGAAGAGAACCGAGAGGTACCGAAGTTATTGTCGGTACCGGATCTGGCGGAGCATACACCGGGAGAGATCGAGATCCGGTTCTTGCAGGAGGCAGAACGGCTGGGGGTGTACGGAAGTGATCGTTGACAAGAAGCCAAAGCACAGTTCAGTCACAGTGATGTGTGTCCTGGCATATCTGGATCGTTATGTCTATCCGGTACTGATTCTGCTGGCTGGACTGCTGGCGGAACTGTTCCGGGATAGAAATACCATGCTGTGCGTTCTGGCACTGGGTATATTGCTGGATGGCATCTATAATCTGGTGGGCTACCTGTGCCGTTGGAAACATATTTACCTCTGCTATCAGAGCATGAGCCATACGAAGATGACCCCCACACGTATCGAATGGGAGCGGCTGGCAAAAAAAGATGCTTACGGTGTGCCGGCTGCGCTGATTATTGGCGGAATCGTGGGGATATTGGTGAGTATTTTTCTCAAGTAGTGGGAATAAATACTGAATATGTGAAAAAAGTTGTGGAAAAGTCTGACAAGTGTGCTATAATAAATGTAAGTGCTTACATGGACTTGTATCATAAATAGAAATCAATGACATATGTTCCGGAAGGCACGGTATATTTTAGAATAGCAGATCGTCAGATTGGAAAGGGAGGTTATTTATGGGATTTTTAACAGGAAAGACAGCAATCATCACCGGTGGAGGAAGAGCGGTATTGAGTAACGGAGAGTGCGGATCCATCGGTTATGGAATCGCCACCGCTTATGCAAAAGAAGGTGCCAATCTGGTGGTGACCGGACGTAATGTTCAGAAGCTGACCGACGCGAAGGAAGAACTGGAGAAAAAGTATGGGATCAAAGTACTTCCTGTGCAGGCGGATGTCAGTGCAGGTGCCGACAATGAAGCTATCGTGCAGAATGTGGTGAAGCAGGCCATTGATACTTTCGGAAGAATCGATGTGCTGATCAACAATGCCCAGGCTTCCGCTTCCGGCGTAACCATCGCAGATCATACCACCGAGCAGTTTGACCTGGCGGTATATTCCGGTCTGTATGCAGCATTCTACTATATGAAGGCTTGCTATCCTTATCTGAAGGAGACCAAGGGTTCTGTTATTAACTTTGCCTCCGGAGCAGGTCTCTTCGGTAACTTCGGACAGTGTGCCTATGCGGCAGCCAAGGAAGGCATCCGTGGACTGACCAGAGTCGCAGCTACCGAGTGGGGTCCCGATGGCATCAATGTCAACGTTGTATGTCCTCTGGCATGGACCGCACAGCTGGAGAAATTCGAGCAGGCATATCCCGATGCTTTCAAGGCAAACGTCAAGATGCCTCCTATGGGACATTACGGCGATGTGGAGAAGGAGATCGGCCGCGTCTGCGTACAGCTGGCTTCTCCCGACTTCAAGTATATGAGTGGTGAGACCCTGACACTGGAAGGCGCTATGGGACAGAGACCGTAAGTGGTGAGAAAATAATTTTTAAAACTAAGGCTTGAAAGAAAGAAAGAAAGATATTATAATCAAGACATAAAGAGAAGCAACCGCCCACAAGTGGTTAGCCTCCCGGTAATTGTTTAGTAAACCTACCTGTACTGGCCAAGTGACAAGGTAGGTTTATTTATTTTCGCTTGTTTATCCTACTGTCTATGTAGGCAAGCAGCGCAATGAGAAATGTACCACCTAAAAACAACAGGTTTAATACTTCATACATATCCATTAGCACCTTCTCCGCTCCGCTTCGGTCCGCGCAAGGCCGAAGTCCCCCGGACTTCGTGCGCCCTCCCTTCTTAGTTAGAAAAATAAGCCGGGAGGCTACCACCTTGCAACACGGTTGCTTCTCAAGAAGTGTATCATGCAGAGTAGTGCGTTTCAATTCTAATATTTCGTATATAATTCCACAACAAAAAAGTGCACAATACCATATTTAGTAGTCAGAGGAATAAAAAGAAAATTATACGGACTATATGTAGCAAAAAAAGAGCTTTGACTCGTAACAGGCTGAAAAGTTTTTTCTAAAGTAGGAATTTGATTTGATTTTGGTATTTATCCCCGGGACATTTCCATGTGCTCTTCCGTCTAATAGTCATAAGACGTATACTTATGAGGAAGAAAGGACGAGGCATATGGGAGAGGTAGAACAACTGGTGCGCAGGTCGAAGAAGCGGAATCCGGATGCTTTCACGGAGCTGATGCAGCTTCATGAACGGGATATGTACCGTACGGCCAGTGCAATCCTGTCGCAGGATGCGGATATTGCGGACGCCATGCAGGAGACGATTCTCACCTGTTGGGAGAAAATAGACACGTTGCAGAAAAATCGGTATTTCAAGACCTGGATGATCCGTATTCTGATCAATAAATGCAAGGATATCCTGCGCCTGGGGAGGCGGATGGTCTGCGTGGAAGAATTGCCGGAGCGGGAAGCGGAGAGCACGGTAGAGATGGAGGCCAATCTGGAATGGAAGGAAGCCTTGCGGGGACTGGATGAAAAATATCGTCTGATCGTGGTGCTGTTCTATGCGGAAGGACTGCGGACAGCAGAGATCGGAAAATTGTTGCAGCTGCCGGACAGTACGGTGCGTACGAGGCTTGCCAGAGGGCGGGAGTAGCTGGCAAAGTATTATGCGGAGACCGGGGAAGGAGGCGGAAGAAAATGAGACGAATACAGGAAATAGAAATAGAAATAGAACTTCCACAGATCGTGTTGGAGCGGGCAGATGCAGCTTATGCACAGATCAGGCAGCAGTCAGCGCAGGAGAAATGTCAGACGGCCGGTGTCATTGGGAACGGATGCCGACAGGGGCAGATTCCCGAAAAACTTTTGGACAGAAGAAGCAGGAAACTCCGGCAGACCACGAGCAGGAGATTCCCCCGGGCAGCAGGCATTCTGCTGGCTGTAGCAATACTTTCCGTCACAGCAGTATCTGCTACCGCCGCCGGAATCATGGGATATCGTCGTTATCTGGCGGAACGCATGACGGATATCGGAACGGAAGAATTGGGACACCTGGAAATGGTGGCAGAACAGGGAAATGTTTCGGCGGAATTTAACAGAGAACTGACAACCAGAGAACAGAGTGTGTATGAGCAGCTGACCCGGGAATACGAGGAAGATGGCAAATATCCCACGGGGCAGATCCGGGAACTGACCGAAGACGAGAATTATTCCGGCAGCGGCGTGGCTGTCCGGAGCACCCACGGGGAAGAATACGGGTGTCTTATCTATCTGCCCAATACCACGGTTAACGAAGAGGAATGGCTGGAAGTCATTGAATACGTGCACAAACTGGATTACAGCATACAGGAGAAAATATGGCAGCAGAAATATTCCGCGGTGTCCTATCTTGATCGTTATGAACAGATGTCAGATGCGGAAATCGATGAACTGTATGCAATGCTTTCTTCCGGACCGGTGGATGTCTGGGGAGGGGACAGCCGTGACCTGACACCGGAGGAACAGACCCGTTATGAAGAGTGGACGGAAAAGTACGAACAGGAAAATGCCTATACAGAGACAACCATTACAGTGATCACATTCCCGGAAGAATATGACGGACAGGAACTTGCTTACTGTATTGCAGATGCACAGTTTTACTACCCGGAACGGTCGCTGACGGATGAGGAACTGTTGCAGCTGATCGATCTGGAACACAAGGACCTGTATATCTACGAGCGGATCCAGAGGGAGATCGAGAGGGGAGAACGGGCAGGCTGGCCGGAAACATATGATATTCAGCGGTAATTTTTATATAGAAGATATACTTGACAATAGAGACCACATGCTGTAGTCTGTAATTAGACCACAACATGTGGTCTCTCTACTTTTGCAAAAGTAAAATAAGAAGATCAAAAGAAATCTATGTAATCAGGAAAACAGTAATAGGAGGAAACAACATGGCAGAAATTCAGTTGGGTGTGGTCGAGGCACGATATGCGGATATGATCTGGGAGCATGAACCGGTGTCTTCTTCGGAACTGGTGAAGCTGACGGAGGAAGCATTTCACTGGAAGCGCACCACGGCGCATAATGTGCTGCGCAGACTGTGCGATAAGGGGCTGCTTCGCAATGACAACGGAACGGTGACTTCCCTAATCTCCAGAGAAGAGTTCTATGCGATGCAGAGCAGACAGTTTGTGGAGGATACCTTTGAGGGGTCACTGCCTGCGTTTCTTGCGGCCTTTACGAAGGACCGGACGCTGACGGCGGAGGAGGCGGCGAAGATCCGCAAGATGATCGACGAAGCGGAAGGGGGAGCGCAATGAACCGTATTTTTTCAACATTGCTTACGATGAGCATTGGTGCGGCATGGCTGATTCTGATCGTAATATTGCTCCGGCTTCTGTTAAAACAGGCACCGAAGTGGGTGAACTGTGTGCTTTGGGGATTTGTGGGTCTGCGACTGGTGTGTCCTTTTGTGCCGGAGAGCAGGTTCAGCCTGATGCCGGGAGCTTTCCGGATGCAGAACCGCTACGGTAGTGCGGCAGATCTGAATTTTATACAGACACCGGCCGGTGCCGGAAATCTGTCACAGACGGCAGAGGATGCTGCCGGTGCGGCATGGCTGACCGGAATCCAGACAGGTGCAGCGACAACAGGCTTTGGGACAGAATGGATCCAACAGTTTCTGTCCGTGGGAAGCGTTCTCTGGCTGATCGGTGTGGGCGTAATGCTTGGATATGCCGTATACAGTTATCTGCGGGTAAGAAGACAGGTGAGTGAGGCAATGTGGCTGCGGGAGAATCTCTGGATCTGCGATCAGGTGAAGTCTCCGTTTATTCTGGGACTTTTCCGGCCCAGAATCTACCTCTCCTCGGGTATGGAGGAAGCCCAGCTTCCCTATGTCATCGCTCATGAACAGGCACATCTTAAGCGGGGCGACCAGTGGTGGAAACCGCTGGGATTTGTGCTCCTTATGATTCACTGGTGCAATCCGCTTATCTGGGTGGCATACATCCTGTTCTGCCGGGATCTGGAACTGGCCTGTGATGAGAGTGCGGTGAGAGATCTTACGCTGGAGGAACGCAAAAGTTATTCCTATGCACTGCTTTCCTGTAGTATGCAGAGGCGGCTGGTGACAGTATGTCCGCTGGCCTTTGGGGAAGTAGGGGTGAAAAAGAGAGTGAAAGAAGTATTGAATTATAAGAAACCGTCCTTTTGGATCCTGCTGACGGCAATTGTGGTATGCGTGATCGTGGCGGTATGTTTTCTGACGAATCCGAAGGACCAGACGACAGTTATTCTGACGAACGAAGCGGGAAACAGCACAGCCGGTGCGGCAACGAATGCGGCGCTGGAGCAGGCGGCTGCAAAACAAGAAGAGGTGGAACAACTGAAGGAATCACTTGCAGCACAACAGGAGTCGCTTGCGGCGGGACTGGACGCCGCAAAGCAGGAGAATACCGCCTGGATCTATCAAGAGGACAGTTCCTACAGCGGTTTCTTTGCCGCAAAAGGGTATGTGGCATATGCACAGATGGAAATGGATGGAATATCCATTTTCCTGGTATCGGATGGCTTCTATCAGGACGGAGACCATACCTATGCAATCTCCTGTAATGTCTACTGTGTGGGGGAAGATGCAGCACCGTTTCAGATCGGCTCCCTGGAGAGCGGCGGAACGGCATATCCGCTCGCCATCGGAGCAGATGGGTTCTATGTGACCTCGGGGCACAGTATCGAAGTGTATGCGATCGATGCTGCCAGCGGAAAGCTGGGACTTGCCCGTTCCAACACGGAAGTCTATGACGAGAACGGGAATGCAGCCTACTATCGTCTGGACAGTCAGGGACAGACCGTGGAGAGTACCGAAGAGGAGTATATAAAAGAATGGGACCGTTACAGCAAGGCGGCATCCCCCATAGAATTTGCAACACCGGAGGAAGGAAAATAAATACCAACCTTGTAATTTGTCAGAAGGTAATTTATAATATATAAGATTATTAAAATTACGAACAAAAGACAACGGGGGGGCGTATGCGTAAAAAGAAGGTATTCACAGTCTGTATGATACGACACGGCGGACTGCTTGCGGCAGAAGCGATTCTGGCACTGGCGGTCAGCGTGATCCTGGTACAGGGAAATAAAATCATCAGCGGCGTGATCGATGAAATGCTGTCAGGCAGGCAAGTCCTGTTTGGCAGCTTTCTGCTGCAATTTTTGATTTACACGGTGGTGGGAACCATAGCGGCTTTCTTGCAAAGTGCGGCAGCCAGCCGGTATGCAGTGGCAGTCTGTACGGAGTATAGAGACCTGGTAGGAGAGAAACTGTACCGCACGGAATATAAATATTTTGATGCGAACTATTCCGCCACGCTGCTCAACAAAGTCATCGGAGATCTGGGGGAGATCGCCAGCTTCTTAGAGACCGTGCTGCCGGACATGATCGCCAGCTTCATCGGTATTTTTACCTATGCGGTCTACATCGGAGAGACGAATCTGGGGTTACTTATGGTCATCCTGATCACCTATCCCCTGATCTTCTGGATCGCCGGGAAGCTGGTAAAACGGATTCGTGGTCTGCAGGCGAACTACAGACAGAAGACAGACGTGATGGCACAGATCGCCCAGGATGCGGTCAGCGGCATTTTGGTACTGCGTTCCTTCGGCATCGAAGAGGTCTTCCGCAAAAAGATGCACAAAGCGTCGGTGGAACTGGTGGAGAATGAGGAGAAGCGTACCCAGATTACCAACACCGCCATCGTTGTAAGAAAGCTGATCCAGTGGCTTCCCAACATTATCAGTGCCGTCTATGCCGTATGGCTGCTGAGCCGCGGAGCGGTCAGTTTGGGCGGACTGGTAGGATTTATCCTGATCCTGAGCAAATTCGTGGATGCCTATACCGGACTGCCCTTTGCCATGGTGGATGCTTCTGCGGGAATGGTCAGTGTGGACCGTGTGGAAAAGATCCTGTCCGCAGAGGAGGAACCCTCCGGAGAAGGATGTGCAGATGCAGCGACCCGGGCGGCAGAGAACGTGATCGCGTTTGAAAAGGTGGATTTTTCCTATCATGAAAATGTGCCGGTATTACAGGGGCTTACGTTTTCTGTGAAAAAGGGAGAAAACGTTGCGTTTGTAGGTGAGTCCGGCGGTGGAAAGAGCACGATCTTCCGCATTTTGTGCGGATTTTATGAAAAAACGGGCGGAGAATACCGGATCTTTGGCAGACCAATCGAGGAATGGAACCGGGAAGCCCTGCGGGAGCAGATTGCATTGGTATCCCAGAATGTATTCCTGTTCCCTACGACCATTGCGGAGAATATCGCCTACAGTAAGCCGGGCACCACGAGAGAACAGATCGAGGAAGCCTGCAAAAAGGCGCAGATCCACGAGTTCATACAGACATTGCCCGAAGGTTACGAGACGATGGTGGGAGAACGGGGAGCCATTCTCTCCGGAGGACAGAAACAGCGAATTGCCATTGCCAGAGCGATTTTAAAGGATGCGCCGGTACTTCTGCTGGACGAGCCAACCTCTGCCCTGGATGTGGAGACAGAGAGCGGGATCCAGGAGGCAATTCGCACGGTGATGGCGGGGAGAACCTGCATCACCATTGCCCACAGACTGTCCACCATACAGAATGCGGACCGGATCTATGTGCTGAAGCAGGGACGGATCGCAGAGTGCGGCACCCATGAGGAACTGTTGGCAACAGGCGGAGCCTATGCCGCGATGTACGGAGAGGAGGCAGACCATGCAGAATTATAAGCTATTTATCCGCTCCATGCGTGTCATGGGGAAGAAGCGGTTTGTCTACCTGGGATCCATCTTCGTCATGAGTGTGACCTTTGCACTGTTCGGCATCATGAGTTCACTGCTGATGAAATGTGTGGTGGACATCGCACAGACCGGCGAATATGAGAGACTGGGCTATTCCATCGCAGTCATCGTGGCAGTAGGTGTCATATCCCTGTTGATCTACCGTGTGGCAACGATCCGTTACAACGTGGAGGCAAAAAGAGTCTATGGTGACCTGTCGGAGAAGGTGCTGGATGCGGAGATGAGCCTGCCATACAGCTATTATGAAAAACATCACAGCGGCGAGATCGTCTCCAAGGTGTCATACGATCTTACCAAAATGGGAGATATCTACGGCTCCAGACTGCGGAGAGTGGTCATGCCCTTTTTACAGGTGGTGGCGTATCTGGTGCCGATGTTTCTGCTAAGCTGGCAGCTGACGCTGTGCCTGCTGGCGGTCAACAGCGTGATGATGGCAATCGAGTTGTTATTGTTAAATCCCATGCACCGCATCAGCAGAGAATTGTCCGGAATTAACACCGCCATGACCAACAGACTGTCAGACATGCTGCAGGGAATGGAGCAGGTGCGGATGTTTTCCGGCGGACGGGGGACCGTGGCGAAGTTCCGGGAAGAGAATCACCGTTATGAGAAAAAGTATGGGCGCAAGACATTATATACCGCCTGCCTGGAGGGCAGCAGCAAGGGCTTTGAGCTATTGTGCTCCCTAGTATTTTTAATGCTAGGAGTCTATTATGTGGATAAAGGATACACCACCCTGGGAGCGCTGGCGGCGATCTATACCATGTATGCCTCCTTCTCATTCCAGTTTTTACAGATTGGGAAATACATTCCGGAGCTGGTGGGATGTCTCGCCAACGCTCAGAATATTTTTGATTTCCTCGATGAGGTCAAGGAGCCGGCAAACTGGTATCGGGAGAACGGCGACGAACGGATAGCGGAGACAGCGCAGGCAGAGACGCATGCCGGGCAGAAGACCAAACCGGCACAGGCAGAGACAACCGTAGTACAGACCATGCAGGGAATACAGACACCCAATGCCGTGGAGATCCGGACCATCCGCTTTTCTTACACCGGAGAAGAAGACGTGCTCCGCAATTTTACCTTAGAGGTGAAAAAGGGAGAATGTGTTGCCATCACCGGAGCATCCGGCTGCGGCAAGACGACCCTCTCCAAGCTTCTGTTGGGACTGTATCCCTTAGGAGAAGGCGATATTTGTGTCAACGGAATGTCTATGCGGGAGAGTGACCTGGCAGACCTGCGCCGTCAGATCGCCTATGTCCCCCAGGAGCCGTACCTGTTCCAGGGCTCCATTGCGGAGAATATCCGTATGGGAAGACCGGATGCCACAGAGGAAGAGATCGGGGAAGCGGCAAAGCAGGCGCACGCCCATGAGTTTATCATGGAATTCCCGGAAGGGTATGATACGACGGTGGGCGAGCGGGGCAACAATCTTTCCGGCGGGCAGAGACAGCGGATTGCCATTGCCAGAGCAATCTTAAAAGATACTTCCATCATCCTGCTGGATGAGGCAACCTCGGCACTGGATAACGAGTCCGAACAGGCAGTCAACGAAGCCCTGCGGAACCTCCAGGGACAGAAGACGATCCTCATGATCGCCCACAGACCCTCCACCATCGAACTGGCGGACAGAGTCTGCACGATGGCGTGGGCTGAACTTTAAAATAAGTTTTCCCTACTTGACAGAAAAATAGAATGTGTTTATATTTATAACAGTGTTATATAACACTGTTATAAATTTTTGGAGGAAAAAGTGACAAAACCGATCGAAGGAGTTTCAGAGAAAATTCTCGCCTGCGCAAAAGAAGAATTCCTGGAGAAGGGATATTCCGAAGCATCCCTGCGGACCATTGCGGCGAAGGCAGACACTACCACTGGATCCATCTATTCCAGATTCCGGGATAAGGAAGGACTGTTTGGTGCCATTGTGGAGCCTGCGGCAGAGGGGTTGACCCGGATATTTCTGAAGACGCAGGAAGAATTTCATGCCAGGGAGGCAGAGGTCCAGCCGAAAGTGATGGAGACGTATGTAGCTTCCGGAATGGACGAAATGCTGGATTATGTCTACGATCACTTTGAGGATTTCCAGCTATTGCTGGATGCGTCCTACGGTACCAGGTATCAGGACTTTGTGGAACATCTGGTGGAGATCGAGACGGAGTACACCTACAAATACATGGAGGCGACGGCGTCCCTGCAGGACGGCAGTGAAATTACGGAGGAGTTCGTACACATCACAGCGAGAGCCATGTTCGACAGTATGTTTGAAGTCGTTCGTCACCGCATGGACAGGGATACCGCTAGAAAATACCTCCACATGCTGGAGAAGTATCACTACGGCGGATGGGGAGCCATCATCAAGCTGGGGTGAAGCATAAGATAAGACTGCTATGGAAGATTACGGTAGCAGTCTATCTTAAAAACCGACGGTTAGTTGAAACTAATTATCAATAAGCGGTGTTAGATAGGAAAGACAATAGAGCCTCAAATGTCCGGAAAAGAGAAATGATGAAAAGCAGGGCAAAATGAAAAGAAATTCTAGAAATTAAAGAGTTACATTAAATCCAAAAAATTAATTTAAATCAAAGGGAAAGAGGGAAAGATCACATGAAAAAAGAAAGCTCTATGCAGAAGCTGTTCGCTTATGCGGGCAACTACAAGTACCTGACCATTGCGTCATGGATTCTGTCCGCGGTCAGTGCACTGATTGCATTATTGCCGTTCTATTACATATGGCGGATCATGCAGGAAGTGGTGTTGGTAGCACCGGATTACAGCAAAGCGCAGAATCTGTACGTCTTGGGCTGGCGTGCGGTGGGATTTGCACTGTTATCTATGTTCATCTATATCTGCGGACTGCTGTGCTCCCACATTGCGGCATTCCATGTGCAGGCCAACATGCGCAGCATCCTGATGCGGCACATTCTGACACTTCCCATGGGGTTCATGGAAAGTGAAGGCAGTGGCAAAATCCGCAAGATCGTCAACGAATCCACCGCAGCCACGGAGACCTACCTGGCGCATCAGCTGCCGGATAAAGCTGGAGCGGTGGCAACACCTGTGGGACTGTTGCTTTTGCTGGTAGTATTTGACTGGAAACTGGGCTTATTAAGTCTGGTGCCTGTAGTATTTGCTTTTCTCATCATGGGAGCCATGACCGGACAGCGCATGAAAGATAAAATGACAGAATACCAGAATGCGTTAGAGGAGATGTCCAGTGAAGCCGTGGAATATGTCCGCGGTATTCCGGTAGTGAAGACCTTCGGACAGTCGGTATTTTCTTTCAAGCGTTTCCAGACCTCTATTAAAAAATATGAAAAATGGACCATCGCTTATACCAAAGAACTGATGTGGCCCATGGTAGGCTTTACCACACTGATCAATGCGATCTTCGCCGTTCTGATCGGTGCCGCATATTGGTTCGGTGGAGCAGGCGGGGATCCTGAGGTGCTGATCAACCTTCTGTTCTACATCATTATCACTCCGGTACTGACCGTTACATTAGGCAAGATCATGTACGGCGGAGAGAATCAGATGATCGTGGAGGATGCTCTGAAAAGAACTGATGGTATCTTAAGCCGTAATCCTCTGCCGGAAGCAGAAAAAGAGCAGAACATCAAGGATCATTCCATTGCGTTACAAAATGTATCCTTCCGCTATGAAAATGCGGGAAGAGATGCTCTGCATCAGATCAATCTCGATATCAAAGAAGGAGAGCATGTGGCATTTGTCGGTCCCTCCGGCGGCGGTAAGACCACGCTGGCAAGTCTCATTGCCCGTTTCTATGATACCACAGAAGGTAAGGTATGCATCGGCGGCGTGGATGTGAAGGATATTCCTTCCGCACAGTTGATGAATATGGTGTCCTTCGTATTTCAGGACAGCAAATTGCTTAAGATGTCCATTTACGATAATGGCCGCATGGGCAAAAAGGATGCCACCAGAGAAGAAGTCATGGAAGCTCTGAAAAATGCCCAGTGTGAGGACATTATTGCAAAGCTGCCGGACGGTGTGGATACCGTCATCGGAAGCCAGGGTACTTATGTATCCGGAGGTGAGGCACAGCGCCTGTCCATTGCGAGAGCGATGTTAAAAAATGCACCGATCCTGATCCTGGATGAAGCTACCGCTTTTGCTGATCCGGATAATGAGGCGAAGGTACAGCAGGCATTTACGAAGCTTTCCGCAGGCAAGACCGTGATCATGATCGCACACAGATTGTCCTCGGTTGTGGATGCCGACCGCATCTGTGTGTTGAAGGATGGCGGAATTGTGGAACAGGGAAACCATGAAATATTGCTGGAACAAAACGGACTGTATGCCCATATGTGGGAAGAGTACAATAAATCCGTCAGCTGGAAAGTAGGAAAGGGGGAGAAATAGAATGAGTAGCTTACAGGCAAAATTGCAGCATAAATACGCGCTTTCCGAAAAAGGTGCGAAGGATATGATAAAGGCATTTGTATCCGTAACATGTTCCGATCTAGTGTTGATGTTCCCGGTATGGATGCTGTATTTTCTGGTAAGAGATTATTTACAGGGCACCATGGCAGGCAGAGGTGTTTTCTACATTGTGGGCTGCGTACTCTGTCTTCTTCTGATCGCGCTGACAACGTTGGTGCAGTATCGTGCCACGTTCCTGGCAACTTATGTGGAGAGCGGTGTGCGCAGAATTGCTCTGGCAGAGCAGCTGCGTAAGATCCCGTTATCCTTCTTCGGAAAAAAAGATCTGTCCGATCTGACAAGTACCATTATGGCGGACTGTGCCACCATGGAGACTGCATCCTCCCATTTCATTCCGGAACTGGTTGGTTCCTGTATCTCCACCACACTGATCGCTGTGGGTACCTTTTTCATGAACTGGAGAATGGCAATCGCAGCACTGTGGGTACTGCCTGTGTCTTTCCTCATTGTGGGATGTTCCGGCAGGGTACAGAAGAGCTTAAGTAAGAAGCAGATGAAATTAAAAATGGACTGCGCGGACGGCATTCAGGAAAGCCTGGAGACCGTACGTGACCTCCGGGCCAACAATGCCCAGGCTGAGTACATGGAAGGCTTAGAGGGCAAGATCCGTGCCGTGGAAAAACATGCACTGGTGACGGAGCTTGGTACGGCAGTCTTTGTAGGCGGTGCCCAGATGATCTTAAAGCTTGGCATCGCTACCGTGGCATTGACCGGCGGTGTGTTGTTAGTAAAGGGAGAGATCGACATCCTGACCTTCTTCGTATTCCTCCTATTGGTATCCAGAATGTATGATCCCCTGCAGGTGGCACTGCAGAATCTGGCAGCTATTATCAGTACCGGTGTGCAGTGTGACCGTCTCGACGAGATCCTGTCCCATGAGATCCAGACCGGTGCCAGCACCATGGATCCTAAGGGGTATGACATCGAATTTTCCCATGTGGGATTCTCCTATGACAGTCAGGATACCGTACTTCGCGATGTCACTTTCACGGCAAAACAAGGCGAAGTGACCGCATTGATCGGACCTTCCGGCGGCGGTAAGACCACCGTGTCCAGACTGGCTTCCCGGTTCTGGGATATCCATAAAGGTAAGATCACCGTGGACGGCATGGACATCTCCACCATCGATCCGGAGACACTGATGTCTCTGTACGCTATCGTATTCCAGGATGTGACACTGTTCAATAATACGGTGATGGAAAATATCCGTATCGGCAGGCAGAATGCTACGGATGAAGAAGTGCTGGCTGCGGCAAAACTGGCGCATTGCGATGAGTTCGCGGAGAAACTTCCGAACGGCTGGCAGACCATGATCGGTGAGAACGGTTCGGAACTGTCCGGCGGTGAGAGACAGCGGATCTCCATTGCCAGAGCCTTTTTAAAGGATGCTCCCATCATCCTCATGGATGAGGCAACCGCTTCTCTGGATGTAGATAACGAGACACTGATTCAGGAATCCCTTTCCAGGCTGATCCGCAATAAGACCGTTATGATCATTGCGCACCGCATGCGTACCGTGGCGGACGCAGACAAGATTGTTGTATTGAAGGATGGCGTGGTGGCAGAGCAGGGAACGCCTGCCGAACTGGAAGCAAAAGACGGCATTTACCGGCATATGAAAGCCACTCAGATGGAGGCTGCCGGCTGGACATTATAATCAAACAGCCTTTTTAAAAGGAGCGGTCCGCTTGTTTACAGGCGGATCGCTTTTAGCATATTGCGTAATTCCTGCGAACGACATATAATACAATCCAACGGCAGAAAATTATCCAATGGAGAGGAACACAGAGGAATACCATGCAGATAACAGCAATGAAAAAAGACGATTTTTACAGACAGATGTTCAAACTGACCATCCCGATCATTATACAGAATCTGCTCAGTGCAGCAGTGAATTCCGCGGATGTTATTATGCTAAACTATGTGGGACAGTCCGCAATATCCGCAGTATCCCTGGCGTCAAATTTTTCGAATGTCCTGTTTATGGTATATTACGGACTGGGGACGGGAGCCACTCTCTTGTGCGCCCAATATTATGGAAAGGGGAACCTGGAAGCAATTCATACTGTAGAAGGAATCACACTTCGTTTCTCTATGGTAATTTCAGGTATAGTTGCGCTGATTGCATTTTTTCTCCCTCAGAAGATGATGCTTCTCTTTACCCCTGATCAGGAGCTGATCACTATCGGCGCCTCTTATCTGCGGATCATGGGCATCACATACCTGTGCTGGGGCATCACGGAAGTATATCTAGCCATTCTGCGAAGCGTAGGTCGTGTGACGGTCAGTATGGCGTTGAATATGCTGGCTTTCGTATTGAATGTCATTCTGAATGCCACATTTATCTTCGGACTGTTCGGCATGCCAAAGCTGGGAGCTACCGGTGTCGCCATTGCCACAGCCCTGTCCCGACTGGTGGAACTGGTGGCATGCGTCATTGTATCTTCCTTGAGCAAAAATGTAAAACTGCATCCGAAGTACCTGCTCGTTCACAGTAAAGTGCTGACACAAGATTTCATGCGTCTGTCTCTGCCCGCACTTTGCAACGATGTGTCCTGGAGTGTGGCGTTTTCCATGTATTCCGTGATTCTTGGGCATCTGGGAACAGATGCGGTGGCTGCTAATTCACTGGTGGTCGTAGTGCGCAATATCGGTACGGTGTTCTGCTTTGCCATTGCCAGTGCAGGTAGCATATTGCTGGGAAATATTATGGGACAAGGCGATCTGGAGAAGTCGAAGAGTTACGCTTCCCGGATGTTGAAGATGACGGTAATCGCCGGAGCTATAGGCGGCCTGATCGTACTGGCAATTACACCCTTTGTGTTACGGTTTGCTACATTGAATGACACTGCCATGCATTATCTGAAATATATGCTGCTCATCAATACTTATTATATTATGGGCGCTGCCGTGAATACGGCGCTGATCGCCGGAGTATTCCGTGCCGGCGGAGATACGAAGTTCGGACTGATCTGCGATACGATCGATATGTGGTGCTATGCGATCCCTCTGGGATTCTTCGCCGCATTTGTACTGAAACTCCCGGTGCTGTGGGTCTATTTCCTGTTATGCACCGATGAATTCGTCAAATGGCCCTGGGTCATTAAGCATTACCGAGAGGGCAGATGGGCGAAGAATATTACCAGAGAAGAAGTGTGATCCCAGGTTAAATTACATAGCTTTTTCTTGCTCTTGTTGAATCTCAGGGAAAACAGATAACATGGGCTTCACGTCTTCTTTTTTAATGATACGTGCCACGTAATTTTGCGTGATCTTCATTACTACGGGAGACAGGGCTATGACACCGATCAGGTTGGGAATCGCCATCAATCCGTTGAAGGTGTCGGACAGATCCCAGGCCAGACCAAGGTTCATGGTGCAGCCGATGAAGATCATCAGTACGAATGCAATCTTGTAGACAATGGTGGATTTCGTACCAAATAAATATTCACAGGCCTTGGAGCCGTAGTGGCTCCAGCCCAGTACGGTAGAGAATGCAAACAGCAGGATCGCAATGGCGATGAAGGCGGGACCAAAGCTGCCGAATACGGTAGCAAAAGCCTGACCTACCAGAGCGGAACCGGACACATCCACCAATACGGCACCGGTGTCCAGATCGATCAGTCCGGAGGACAGAACTGCGAAAGCCGTCAGTGTACATACGACCATAGTGTCAGCGAATACCTCGAAGATGCCCCACATACCCTGCCGCACGGGCTCTTTTACGTTGGAACTGGAATGTACCATAACGGAGGAACCAAGACCGGCTTCGTTGGAGAAGACGCCGCGCTTCATGCCCCAGGTCAGAGCCAGCTTCACACCGGAACCTACGATACCGCCGCCCACGGCGCGGAGACCGAAAGCACCTTTGAAAATAGCGGTGAATACGGCCCCAACGTGACCGATATTTGCGAAGAAGATCACCAGCGCACCGATGACATAAGCGATGGCCATAAAGGGAACCAGCTTCTCGGTGACGGCAGCGATGCGCTTTAACCCACCGACAATGACCAGTGCACCGATGATCACCAGTACGATGCCGGTTACCGTAGCGGGAATGGAGAAGGCGGAAGTCATGTTGGCTGCAATGGAATTGACCTGACTCATGTTGCCGATACCGAAGGAAGCCAGCAGGCAGAAAGCAGAGAACAGCACAGCCAGTACGGCACCGATCTGTTTGCAGCCCTTATAGGAGCCGAGACCGTCCTTCAGATAGTACATGGCACCTCCGCTCCATTCCCCTCTGGAGTTCCGGCGGCGGTAGTAGATACCCAGCACATTTTCCGAGTAGTTGGTCATCATGCCAAAGAAAGCAACAACCCACATCCAGAAGATGGCACCGGGACCGCCGGCGACCAGGGCACTTGCCACACCGACGATATTACCGGTGCCGATGGTGGCAGCCAATGCGGTGCACAGCGACTGGAACTGGGAAATGGACTGATCTCCAGCCTCCGTATGTTTCGTTACATGCTCATCGTGAAAGATGCCGCCCACCGTGTTTTTGAACCAGTGTCCCAGATGGGATAACTGGAAAAATTTCGTCAGGATCGTCATCAGGATACCGGTGCCCACCAACAGCACCAGCATGGGAACACCCCATACGAAACCATTGATGGCATTGTTCACATTGGCTATGAGCTCTACCATATACATTCTCCTCCTTTGTTTTCAGGTAAAAGAAAAAGCGCAGACACCCGAAGATGTCCACGCTGACATAGTTACCTGATCTGTATTTCGTTTCTGATTTTTTCTCAGTATAACATATAGGAAAAGATGCCGCAAGAGAAAATTTTTCTCAAAACCCCTATTGACCTAAAGTCAGCTTTAGGTATTATGATAAAATCATCCCGTCAGAAACGTTTCTAACGGAAAAAAAGGTGAAAATAAGGAACGAAGCATAAGTTTTGAAAGGAGAAGCAAAATGTATCAGAATACTTTGACTTTAAATAATGGTGTGAAGATTCAGCAACTGGGACTGGGAACCTGGTTTATTCCCGATGACCAGGCGGCAGAGGCAGTAAAGGCAGCAGTGGCACTGGGCTACCGTCATATCGATACCGCACAGGCCTACGGCAACGAGCGTGGTGTGGGAGAAGGTGTGAGAACCTGTGGCGTACCAAGAGAGGAACTGTTTGTGGTATCCAAGGTGGCAGCAGAGCACAAGACTTACGAATCCGCAGCCGCAAGCATCGACGAGACCCTGGCAAAAATGGGACTGGATTATCTGGATATGATGATCATTCACTCTCCCCAGCCCTGGGTGGAAGTCAACCAGAGTGAGAACCGTTATGTGGAAGGCAACAGAGCAGCCTGGAGAGCACTGGAGGACGCTTATAAGGCCGGAAAGCTGAAAGCAATCGGTATTTCCAATTTCCAGGTGGGAGACATTGAGAGCCTGCTGGAGACCGCTGAGATCAAACCGATGGTTAACCAGATCCTGTGCCACATCAGCAACACTCCGTTGGAACTGGTAGAGTACTGCCAGAAGAACGGCATTGCAGTAGAGGCTTATTCCCCTATTGCCCACGGAGAGATCCTGCATCAGCCCGAGATTCAGGCCATGGCAGAAAAATACGGTGTTTCCGTACCGCAGCTGTGCATCCGGTATACTTTGCAGTTAGGCACCATCTCTCTGCCCAAGACCGGCAATCCCGAGCATATGAAGACCAATGCTGAGGTAGACTTTGAGATCAGCGCAGAGGATATGGACGTCTTGAAGAACATCAAGCATATTGAAAGCTATGGCGCTAACAGCGGATTCCCCGTATACGGTGGAAAACTGTAAGACATTATCTGTCGTGGCTGTTGTCGTAGATGGGCTGGATCTCAGGGGGAAGATTATCGGGAAGCATGGCATGGATCCCGTCTTCGTTGCCGTCTTCCATAGCTTTCTCATAGTACCAGCATTTGAATTTCAGCATATCCAGAGTCTTTTCCAGCTGTTTCATTTCGTCTTCCACTGCGGCCTTGCGGGCTTCGAACATGGCCTTGCGGTCCGCATAAGTGGAAGGCCCTTCCTCCACCCACTCGAAGAACTGGCGGCTATTTTGCTCTGGCGATCTATACCTTTGAGCGGTCGCAGATTCTGGGAGGAGAGATGTTCGTGACGATCACTTTTTCCTGCATTGTGGGGGCAGCCTATCATGTGAAATTCGGTCTGGCAGAGTATGTATTCCTGCAGCTTGGCCGGGATCGTACAGCCAAAGACATGATGCTGGATCTTTCTTCTTTAAAAATTTTCGAATGATAGCTAAGGATTTTCTGAGAATTTCCGATATTCTTATATAGGAAAATACAGACACCATGGATGGATAAATAGCTACGGATGGCTGCCTCATGTGAGGCGACCATCCGTTTTTGCGTGAAGCGAGAACATCGCATGCCTGCATGAAGATTTGACGGGCATTGCGACAGGGCAGCAATCACTGCTCAGAGAGGGAGAGTACTATGGCAATAACAGGAATCGGCTACGGAAGGACATTTGTGTATGAGGCACAGAAGCGAGTAAATGCAGGGGATGTACAGAGTGCGCAGGGAAGTGCGACGGAGACAGCAGAATCCCGTTTCGCGGAGAGCATTGAGGAATTGGCAAAAGAAGACAACACCGTGAAGACTCCGGTGACCCGCGGCGTACAGCTGGCCCGCCATATCGAGGGAAAGGACAAGGTGCCCTATGGAGAAATGGCAGAGGACGGCGTCATTGAATATAACGGTGTGATCTTCGTCTGCGATTATGAGCATAATCGTCTGACACTGGGGGATACCACCAATAAAGAGGATTGCATTAATATTCCGTTGTCCGGCGGTGGAAGTCTGCTGGTGAACCGGGACAACATTGATGCCCTGTCCAAGGCCATCGGCATGTTCAGTCCGGAGGATGTGAAGCGGATCCTGGAGGCACTGGCAAGGGATAACAAGATCCGACAGATGAAGAAGGAATTGGATGACATGGAGAATGGAGACGACGTGGATAACAGTGAGGAGGCGTCAGAGACTGCCGATGTGGACAAGGCAGCGGGAACGGATCCTTCCGGGACGGCCGGAGAGCCGGGAAAAGAGGATTTAAGTCTCATGGCACAGATCAAAGAGAAGATGCAGGGGATCTACGACAAGCTTCAGAACGGAGACACGGATACCAAGTTCCAGATCGGCAATCAAGAATTTACGATCAAGGAGTGGGATCATTTCTTAGAGAAATTCGACAGTGTGCAGGATGCCATCCGGGCGGCACTGGAGGAAAAAATCGAAAAGGAAAAGGTAGAACGGCTGGAAGAGAAACTGACAGGTATGTCGGAGACAGCAGAAGAGCCGGATGAGGTGGATAGTATCCTGGCCCAGAGTGTGAAAACCACGGAAGAGGGCAGTGACCCTAAGACCTGGTATATCACCTGCTTTAGCGAAGATGGCATCTGGTGTAAGAAATTCACCGAAGGACAGGAAGGAGAGGATCTGTGGCGTATGGAATTTACGGATCCTTCCCAGTACCAGAAGGTGTTAAATTATTTACAGAGCTTCGCAGAGGGGGAAGAAGTTCCGCATGCAGAGGAAGAGGACTTCTGGAGAAGATTCCTTGAGGAAGACGCACGGTAGATCTGGCGTCAATCAGGATTTTTCCGATACTCCCGAGGAGATTTTCCGTAAACTTTTTTGAACAGGTCCTTGAAATAGTTGCTGTCGTTGAAGCCATATTCCAGAGCGATATCCGTGATGGAACTGTCGGTGGTGAGAAGCGCCGTCTGGGCGTGCTTGAGCCGCACGTAGTTTAAGTATTCCTTGAATCCCATGCCGGTGATCAATTTGAATTTCTTGCTGAAGTAAGTGGGGCTTAAGGAAGCCACGGAGGAGACTTCCTCCAGTGTCAGGGGCTTGCGGAAGTTGTTGTAAATGTATCTTGTGGCAAGCAGGATGTCCGCATCCCGGGAGTTCAGCAGATCCGGTTCCTTCTCATTCATGACGGAATGGCGCATCAGAATGAGCAGAAGCTCTTCCAGATAGCATCGCTCAAAATGCTCAGAGTATTCATCGAACCGGGAATTCTCAGTGAGCATCCGGGTTAGCAGAGAGTGCAGATATTCCCGGTATACCGTAGGAACGCTGCCCATGAAGGAATGCAGCTGCAGCCCCTGCCCGGATATGGAAGTGAAGCTGTCGGCAGACCGGTCCGATAAATGCAGATATTCTTCTTTGAAATAGATCATCACGATCTCGCAGATCTCTCCGGCGGAATACAGAGAGTGATGCAGCTCCCCCGGAGCAATGAAGACCAGATCTCCGGCCTCCAACTGGTAGACCGTATCTTTTAGCAGGAAGCGGCAGCTTCCGGACCAGAGATAGAAAATTTCATAAAAGCTGTGATAATGATCGGGCTGCAGGGGGGAAAAATCGCCTCTGCGGCCCTTTTCCACGATAATCCGGTCAATATCTTTTCTGCCCCGTCTGCCTTTTTTCGTTGTGATATCCATAGCGTTCCCTCATTTCCGGTGTATCCCAGTGCTGCAGTCAGAATACCACAAAAAAACAGTATTTTCAACCAAAACAAGCTATAAAAACAGCAGTAAATATAAATTAATTACGCTATTATAATAACTGAAAAAGGAACCCGCCTCTTTCAAAAATACTTTTCTCTCTATCTCCCTCGGTACACTCCCCTCTCGCCGAGGGGAATTTTTTGCGCAAAAATCACGGAAAACAGGCAGTCTCGTTACAATGGATTGCGCATTTCCCAAAGGATTGTTACCATAAGGGTACAGATCGGCCGGCATACGGTGCTAAAGCAAAGGTGCTAAAGCAAAGGTGCTAAAGCACCTGAGGGTTTGCAGAGTACAGAAAGGTATAGGTATTTATATGGATAAGAAGAAAACGGGCAATCTGATCCGGGAAGCCAGACAGCGCAAAAATTATACCCAGAGTGAACTGGGAAGGATGTTAGGGGTGACCAACAAAGCGGTATCCCGGTGGGAGAACGGGGAAAGTTTCCCGGATATCGGCGTATTGGAGTCCCTGTCCCATCTGTTGGAACTGCCGATTCAGGACATTGTGATCGGAGAGCGGGCGGGAGACCGGGAGGAGGCTGTGACGGAAGTCGTGAGACTGGCAAAGCTCCAGGAGCAGCGGAAGCGTGAAAAGAGGCTCCTGTATCTGATTATGCTGGGGCTTTTGATCTATCACTGTGTCATCGGGATCTGTTTATTTTCCGGAAGAGGGTTGTTTGGGGGAAGAGATATTGCCTGCCAGGTGGCCGGAATCTCCATGGCGGGGACGCTGACGATGCTGGGGCTTGTATACCGGTATTTCGGAAAGGAAGAGGATGTGAAAATGATTCCCTCCAGTCAATTAAGCAGAGGACTTGGAATAGCATCCCTTGCGATGCTATTGTGGAGTGTTGGAATCATGTATTTAAGCTTCGGAATGGTCCGGGCAGGAAGTGTTCCCCTTGGTATGGAACTCAGCTCCCTGGGACCGTTTTTGAACAATCAGCTTTGTGCGGGCTATGCCCTGAATGTAATATTTCTGGCAGTGGAAATGTACCGTCTGCTCATGGAGCGGACGGTACTGCATCCGGGATGTGTGATCTCACCGGCGGTCATCTATCTGGATTTCTTTTACATAGACATTCTGGGCCGGATGGATACCCTGGACAGCGTCTGGAAGGCACTGGACAGAGGGACGGTACTCATATTGCTGGAGGCAGTGTCGGGAATTGTATTTCTGTTTATACAGTCCCACCGTTCTCGTTCTCACGCATCCGATAGCCCACACCAATCTCAGTGAAGACATACTGGGGCTGCGCGGGATTCTGTTCCAGTTTTCTGCGGATGTTCGCCATGTTGACCCGGAGAATCTGATTATTATTGTCCATATAGGGACCCCAGATGGCATTCATGATGTAACTGTAGGTCAGGACTCTGCCGGAATTTTCTGCTAAAAGTGTGAGCAGCTGGTATTCAATCTGGGTCAGGTGCACCTCTTCGCCCCGCAGGCGGATCAGTCGTTTTTCGAAATCAATCTCCAGATCCAATGCCTTATACACATGACCGGGAGCCTGGGCGTGGCTGTGCCGCAGAGAAGTGCGGATCCTTGCCATGAGCTCGCCGGTGCCGAAGGGCTTCGTGATATAATCGTCCGCACCCAGATCCAGAGCGGAAACCTTTTCCTGCTCTTTGGTGCGGGCAGATATGATGATCACGGGAACATCGCTCCAGGAGCGCAGCTTTTGCAATACTTCCAGCCCATCCATGTCCGGCAGCCCTAAGTCTAACAGGATCACGTTGGGGCAGAAAGAAGTGCTGAGACTCAGTCCCTCTCTGCCGTTTAAGGCGTGCATGATCTTGTAGCCTTCCCGGTCCATGGTGGCGGTAATGAAATTACTGATACTTCTATCATCTTCGATTAAGAGAACTTTGATCTTATTCATATCTGAATCCATATCCTTTCTGGTATTTTCAACGGTTCTATCGTATGTGGTTGAGAGTACACTTATTTTTCCGAAGCGACATCTACCGACTTGGGAAGTGTGAAACAGAATTCCGCGCCATCCGCATGATTCCTGCCACTCAGCGTTCCGTGATGGGCGGTGATGATGGTCTTGCAGATGGACAGACCGATACCCATGCCCTTGCGGGAATCCGAGCTTCGGGAATTGTTGTAGGTACCCGTCTCGAACAGATTCTGTAATTTTTCTTCCGACAATCCTTTTCCGTAGTCCCGTACAATAAAAGAAACATGCTCCGGATGATCTTCCACGATGAAATCAATGGGCAGGATGCTTCCGGAATGAACGATGGCGTTTTCCAGCAGATTGATGGTGACCTGCTCAATCAGCACCGCATCCATGGGGATCATCAGAAATTCCTCAGGGATCTTGACCCGGATGGCGGCATCGGGATAGCGCTTTTTCAGCTTTTCCAAAGCTTCTCCAACCACTTCCTCCACCGGTTCCTCTGTGGTATTGATGCTTAAGCTGTCTCCCTGGATACGAGTGACGGACAGCAGATTTTCCACCATATTCAACAGCCAGTTGGAATCCTCATAGATATTGGTCATGATCGTACGCTGCTCGGTGGAGCTTAGATCGTTCTGACTTTCCAGAAACAGGGAGCTGTTGCCGATGATGCCGGTGAGCGGCGTGCGCAGATCGTGGGAGATGGCGCGCAGAAGATTCGCACGCATCTTTTCCATTTCGGCCTCTGCCAGCCGCTTTTCCCGCTCTGCGATCATCTCGGACTGGATGGTCATATGAGAGGTCATGGTACACAGGATCAGAGTGATCCCACTCATCAGCAGGAAGGTGATAGGGTAGCCGGTCAGAGTGAAATTAAGCTTATAATACGGATAGGTAAACAGATAATTGATCGCTATTACGGAAAAAAGGGTGCAGGCAATGCCGTAGCCGTAGCCCACCGTCCATCTGGCGATGATCACCAGTGCCAGAATGTAGAACAGTGCTACATTGGCATGGTTGTCTGGGACAATATGCTGATATAAAAAAGAGGCAAGTGTGGCGCACAGCATGCAGGCAGCACAGATCAGGATACTGATGGCGTGCCTGGTAAAGGGTGGTTTTAAGCGGAAGCTTTTCCGCGGTGATTTTTTATCGGAAAATGATCGGAACACGGTGTGATCCTCCATGAAATATTGTTAGTTGTTTTGTAAATTTATTATAACTATAGTACCATTACTTTGCAATGCAAGGTGTAAAGAAGTAGTTAAGGATATATGACAATCGGTATATTTTCCCCTAAAGCTGTGGCAAAAGGCAGGCAGGTATCCTCCGGAAAAGCTAAGACACAAAAAATAGGAACATATACTTTCGTTAGGTTGACATCAGGAAAAACATTAGATTAAAATGTAGTATGGTGGCGGTCCTGAAAGGGCGGACCGTCTATGTGGACAGGAGAGGAGTAGGTTATGTTTCTGACAGGATTGGCATTACTGCCGGCCATCGCACTGGTGGTATGGATCTACAGACAGGATAAGGTGGAGAAGGAGCCGAGGGGATTATTGTGGAAGATTTTCCTGTTCGGCGTGTTGTCCGTGATCCCAGCCATGATACTGGAAATCATTCTGGATGAAGTATTTCTGGTATTTGTGGATGCAGATACGCTGTGCTACGTGATCCTGGATAATTTTATCGGGGTGGCACTGATCGAGGAAGTTTGCAAGATGAAGGCGGCCAAATGGGCGGCATGGAAGCATCCGGCATTCAATTATAAATTCGATGCCATCGTGTACTGCGTGACTTCGGCATTGGGATTTGCAGCCATTGAAAATGTTCTGTATTGTCTGGGCGGTGACATTGGGACGGCAGTGACCAGAGCCCTGTTGTCCGTGCCTTCCCATGCCATCGATGGCGTGATCATGGGATATTTCTTCGGTGTGGCGAAGGAGGCAGAACTTGCAGGCGATAAAAAACGCAGGAAACGCTTCCTGAAGCTCAGCGTGTTCATGCCGATGATCGAACACGGTATCTATGATTCCGCATTGTCTCTGGATGCGGACTGGATCTTCGTTTTCTTTTTCCTGTTTGTGATCGTGGTGGATGTCTGGGCCTATAAATTTGTGAAAAAGCAGTCTGGGCAGGACCGGGAGCTGTCTGCATAAAGATTGCGTTAAGAACCCGTGAAAATTTTATAAATTCACGAAAAACGGTAGGATCGGGTCTTTGCTTCATGTTAAGATAAAGAAAACATAAAGAAAGGAAAGACCAATATTGAAGTTATTGAATCCAAAGATCCGGCAAAAATTTGCGGAATCCTTGAAGGCGGTCCTGCCGGTAGTAGGGATCGTGATCGTATTAAGCTTTACCATAGCCCCCATTACCTCCAGTATCCTGCTGTGCTTTCTGGTGGGGGCGGTGATGGTCATGGCCGGTATGATGTTTTTCACCCTGGGTGCGGAGATGTCCATGACCCCCATGGGAGAAAAAGTGGGTGCCAGAATGACCCAGAGTAAAAATATTCTGCTGATCGTAGTGTTATCTTTTCTGTTGGGAGTGGTGATCACCATTTCCGAGCCTGACTTGCAGGTGCTGGCGACACAGGTGCCTTCGGTTCCGAACATGACGCTGATCCTGGCAGTGGCAGTGGGCGTGGGAATCTTCCTGGTCATTGCCCTTCTGCGTATGCTGATCGGTGTGGCACTGCCGCCGTTGTTAACTTTTTTCTACATAGCAGTGTTCGTTCTTGCATTTCTCGTACCGGAGAATTTCCGGGCAGTGGCGTTTGATTCCGGAGGCGTGACCACGGGTCCCATGACCGTTCCTTTTATCATGGCTCTAGGTGTCGGTATTGCGTCCATTCGTAATGACCACCATGCGGCGGACGACAGCTTCGGTCTGGTAGCACTGTGCTCCATCGGCCCGATCCTGGCGGTCATGGTGCTGGGGCTGATCTATAAGCCGACCAATGCGGATTACCAGCCGGTGGCAATCCCGGAGATCGCTGATTCCGTGGAACTGGCGCAGCTTTTTGCCCATGGGATTCCGGATTATATGAAAGAGATCGCACTTTCATTACTTCCCATTGTATTGTTTTTCGGTCTGTTCCAGATATTTGGCCTGCGGCTGTTGGGGAAGACACTGGCGAAGATCCTGATCGGCCTGGTGTATACTTATATCGGTCTGGTACTGTTCCTGACCGGCGCAAATGTGGGCTTTATGCCTGCCGGTAATTACCTCGGTCAGGTCATGGCAACCAGATCCTACAGGTGGGTACTGGTGCCGGTGGGAGCACTGATCGGTTACTTTATCGTAAAAGCGGAGCCCGCGGTCTATGTACTGAATCATCAGGTAGAGGAGCTGACGGACGGTGCCATCTCTGCCAGATCCATGGGGATTTCTCTGTCCGTGGGCGTATCCTTATCCGTAGCACTGGCGATGATCCGCGTGCTGACGGGAATCCCGATTCTATGGTTTTTGATCCCGGGCTACGGTGTGGCGATCGGACTATCCTTTTTTGTACCGAAGATATTCACAGCGATCGCCTTCGACTCCGGCGGTGTGGCGAGCGGTCCTATGACAGCTACCTTTTTACTGCCGTTAGCGCAGGGCGCCTGTGTGGCGGTGGGCGGCAATTTAGTCGCAGATGCTTTCGGTGTGGTAGCAATGGTAGCCATGACACCGCTGATCACGATCCAGATATTGGGAATGGTATATCAGTTAAAGCAGCAGAAGAGCGGTGCAGGCGTATTTGCCGGTGCGGCGGATGCATTTGGTGCTTTGGATGAGAATGCCATCATTGAACTGTAGGAGGTGTGCCCATGAGTGAATTATATATGATGGTCACCATCACCAATCGTCAGCTGACGAGGAAATTCGTGGAATGCTATAAAGAAAAAGGCGCACAGGTCGGCAGTGTTACCGTCGGCATGGGAACCGCGGCGAATGAGATCTTAGATTATTTTGGACTGGACGGCATGGAGAAGAGCGTATTGTTTCATCTCGTCACAGATGCTGCCTGGCGGCAGATCAAGGCTGCTCTGCGTAAGAAAATGCAGATCGATCTCCCGGGAATGGGAATCGCATTTATCATTCCCGTGAGCAGTGTCGGTGGCAAGAAAGCATTGAATTACCTGACCTGCGGGCAGGAATTCGTAAAAGGAGAGGAGTCCACATTGAAAGAGACGAAGAATGAGCTTCTGGTAGTGATAGCCAATCATGGATATACGGAGCTGGTCATGGATGCAGCGAGAGAAGTACATGCGGCAGGCGGCACAGTCATCCATGCCAAGGGCACCGGAACAGAGAATGCACAGCAGTTTCTGGGCGTGACACTGGTGCCGGAAAAAGAAATGTTGTTCATTGTGGTAAAAAGTGAGCAGAAAAATTCCATCATGCGTGCTATAATGGAAAAAGCAGGACTGGAGAGTAAAGCACAAAGCATCGTATTCTCCCTTCCTGTGACAGATACTGCAGGCATGCGCCTGATGGAGGAGATGGGAGAGACATGACAAACGGCTTATCCGGACCCAGGAAGCAGTTCCTGGACGTGCTCCGGGTACTGGCAACCTGTGCAGTGGTGCTGATGCATGTACTGACAGGTGCGACAGATGTGACAGATGCGTCGATAATGCCGGAATACCGGTCATTATTGCTGTCAGTTATGGATCTGGTGACCTGGTGTGTTCCTATATTTTTATTGATCTCGGGATATTTGTTCCTGAATCCGGAACGTACATTGACTTATCCGGTCATGATTAAAAAATATTGCAGGAGGATTGCACTGGCGATCCTCCTATTCGGCGTTCCGTATGCAGCTTCCGAGCTGGTAGTGGCGGAGCGGACCTTCCGGATCAGGATGATCCCGGAGGCACTGAAGATGACTCTGATGGGACATACCTGGTCCCATATGTGGTATCTGTATCTGATCTTGTTTTTATATCTGATCACGCCGCTTCTGAAAAAAGTGCTGCGTGTGCTGCCGGTGTGGGGTGTTGCGGCAGTGATGGCAGTGATCTTCTTAGGAAGCAGTGTGGCACCGTTTCTGAATAAGGTACTGGATGTCAACAGTATTCCGGTATTGCCGGATGGCGGTGTGTATTTCCTGTATTATCTATGTGGATATTTCTTCGCGGTGAGAGAAGTATGTGTGGACAAGGGAAGGAATGTATGGCTGACAGCTGCAGTAGCGGTTCTGGCTCTGGGAATGATCCTGAGCAGAACACTTGCGGGATTCTCCATTCAGATGGCATACAATTATCCGTTTACAGTACTGCTTGCAGTGCTTCTGTTCGCTGCAGGATGGAATGGGGGAGGAGATGGCGCGGCTTTGGCTGCCCGGGAGAAGGACAGAATACATCGGATCCCCTGGCAGGAGGCGGGAGCCTTGAGCTTCGCCGTATACCTGGTACATCCGGTGTATGTGAACTTGTTGTATAAATTCGTGAAGATCACACCCTTTACGGTGTTGGAACAATGCGGTGTGCAGTCTGTAGCCGCGGGACAAGCGGTATTGATTTTGTTGCTGGTTGCAATCTGCCTGGTAGTGCTGGCACTGGCAACGGCAACCGCATGGGTGCTGCGCAAGATCCCGGTGTTAAGAAAATATGTGCTATAGAAGAAAGGAGCCTCACAAGGGGGCTCCTTTTTGCGATTGCATGTTATGCGTATAATTTAGTCACGCTGCCAGCGCCCGGAAGCGCCGCAAGGCAGTACCAGCCCACTCTCGGTGACAGGGAGGCCGATCTCTTCGGCTTCCACATGACCGCCGAACTTTTTCGTCAGGGTGGAATTCATCATATAGGACAGCACGGCGGGCTGCAATCCTGTAGTGTACGAATTGATCAGGAAGAACAGCGCATCATCGGATAAAAGCTGTGCGGTCAGTCCTACGAAATCCCAGATATTATCTTCTATTTTCCAGATCTCGCCCTTAGGACCTCTGCCGTAGGAAGGGGGATCCATGATGATGCCGTCGTATTTGTTGCCACGGCGGATCTCACGCTCTACGAACTTCATGCAGTCGTCCACCAGCCAGCGGATAGGAGCATCGGCAAGCCCGCTGGCAGCAGCGTTCTCCTTCGCCCAGCCGACCATACCCTTGGACGCATCCACATGGGTCACAGCAGCTCCCGCAGCCGCAGCGGATACAGTAGCACCGCCGGTGTAAGCGAAGAGGTTCAGTACTTTCACGGGGTGGCCTGCCTCATGGATCAGACCGGAGAACCAGTCCCAGTTCACAGCCTGCTCCGGGAACAGACCGGTATGTTTGAAACTGAAGGGCTTCAGATGGAAGGTCAGAGGATCAGTCTTACCGCAGGCTTCCTTCTGAAAAGGCAGGGTGTAATGAATCGCCCATTCATCCGGCAGATGGAAGAACTCCCATTCTCCGCCGCCCTTGGCACTTCTGTGGTAATGACCGTTTTTCTGCTTCCAACCCTTATGATCGTGGGGTGTCTTCCAGATGACCTGGGGATCCGGACGGACGAGAATATAATCTCCCCAACGCTCTAACTTTTCTCCGCTGGACGTATCCAGCACTTCATAATCTTTCCAATGATCTGCAATCCACATATAGAAACCTTTCTGTGTGTATACTTTGTAACTGATTTTTATAGGACATAATAATAGAATATAATACCGGAAAGACTTTTTCAAGGAATACTTGCTATTGAACCGCATTGAGCCATTTAAAGTCCTCTTCGGTCGATTCATGACATATTTGGGTCGATTCATGCAGCCCCTGGTTCCGCTGAGAGAAAGTGTGGTACGTTATCTTTAAGATAATGGGTATCACTATGCCCATCGGAAAGAGGTAAAACGCTATGAAAAAACGAGTATTGAGCATGTTACTGGCATTTATTCTCTGCTTCTCAACACTGCCCATGACAGCATTCGCACAGGAGGCTGATGCGGTGGCAGAACAGGAAGAACAGCAGGAAACAGACTCTGCGGCAGAGCAAGAGGAAGCAGAAGCAGCTGCGGCACCGGGGGAAGAGACTCCGGCTGATAAGAGCACCACTGCGGCAACTCCCGGTACGGAAGATTCCACTGCGGGCGAAGCCCCCGATACTGTGGAACCCTCAGTGGAAAGTGTCAGCGATAGTGATGCCGGCACGCAGGATACCTCGGCAGACGATGAGAAGAAGGCAGCAGTGCAGAAGGTACAGGCACTCATCGATGCTCTGCCGGACGAAGTGACGGTGGAAAATGCAGAAAGTGTCGGTGCGCAGCTGGAAGCCATCGACGAGGCTATGGAGTCACTGACCAAGGAGCAGATCGCAGAACTGGATATGACACGACTTCATGCTATTTCTGAAGCGTTGAATACACCGATGACGGTTCCGATGACGGTGGCGGAAGGTCAGCATGTTGACCATCCCATCTGCGGCGCGACATGCACAGATAAGTATAAGCATAGCATTGTGACAGAGTGGAAGTCCATAGACAGTGAAGCAGCACTGCAAGCTGCAACGGAAGGATATTACTACCTGACTCAGGATATCGTGACAATGGAAACATGGAAACCGAACAATAACGTGGTGCTTTGTCTGAATGGTCACAGCATTGCGGCAAACGGGGATTTTGTTGTCATTGAGATAGATAAGGGACAATTTACTCTCTGTGACTGCAATAGTAGTGAGAGTATGCACTATTTCACCACAAGCAAGGAAGGTCTGTTCACTCGATGGGTGCCGTGCGAGGAGAATACGGAGAACCGCATCTCCGTTACAGGTGGAGTTATCACTCACAGCGTGGGAAGGTCGGATTTAGGTGTGAAAGTGGATAATAACGCCACTTTTACCATGTACGGTGGAACTATTTGTGGTAATAAGCTCCAAGGCAGTTATAATGGAGCCGGTGTGTATGTGCATAATAGCACATTTAATATGTATGGCGGTGCAATCAGAGGCAATGCTGCAAGTTGGGGTGGTGGCGTCGCTGCGATCGGTAGCACATTTAACATGTATGGTGGTGTAATCAGCGACAACATGGTCTCTGCTTCTGCTGGCGGTGTACTGTTGTCGGACAAAAGCGTCATGAACATGTCCGGCAATGCACAGATTAGTAACAACATTGCTCCCACCAAATGGACGACATCAGGTGGCGGAGTGTATATATTTGCCAGCACTGACGGAGAAGTCGGTAACTGCTTATATATGTCCGATAATGCGAAAATCAGCGGCAATACAGCCACCCAAGGAGGTGCTGTGTATGTACGTAAAAACGGTCAGGTTACCATGAGCGGCAATGCGCAGATTAGCAATAACACGGCAACCGAGAATGGTGGCGGCGTCTATGTAGAAAATAGTACTTTTAAAATTGCCGGCGGTGCTCCTCGGGTCTGTGACAACTTGTGTCAAGATGTTCAGAACAATGTCTATCTGGCTACCGGCAATGCAATTCGGATTAGTAAATTATCCACATTCGCCGGAAAAATCGGCGTATCCACCCAGGATACACCCACCGAGAGCAACCTCGTAACGGTTGCCGCGGTAGCTGTGGAGGCTGGGGGTGGCGGTCACCTGACCGAAGAAGATTTGGATCATATTTGCAGTGATAAAGAGAACCTCTATCCAGTTCTTGTGGGTGGCGAGGTGAAATTGTCGGCGACCGAACCGCATCGGCATCCCGTTTGTGGCGCAACCTGTGGTGACAGCGAGAATCATGGAAATCAGACCTGGATAGGCGTTTCCAATCTGACTGACATCAAGAGTGGGGGCTATTATTATCTGACAGACAATGTTAAATTGAATGATACATGGATCTGCACTTATGATGTAGCACTCTGTTTAAATGGAAAAACAATCACCTGTGCAGCAGAAGTTGATGCCATTCAGGTTGCGAAAGGAACGAAGCTGATTATCACCGACTGTCAGAAAGTGGTCGGCAAGATTACCCATGCACAGGATAATATAGGACGAGGTATAATGTCCTTGGGTACCTTGATACTGTATAACGGCGAAATTACCAAAAACCAGATTGCCAAAGGTAGTGGTGCCGGTGTATACGTAGATGGTGGTAATTTTTACATGTATAAGGGCAGTATCTCTGATAACAAAGTAACCATAAACGGTAACGGCGGCGGTGTGTATGCAAAAGATAGCACCAACTTCGTTATATCCGGTGGTAGTATTGACAGCAACCATGCACCGTCTAGCGGTGGTGGTATATACTATGAATCTACAATTAGTAAGTCAGTAAAATTCAATATATCTGGTGGTAATATCGTTAGAAACACAGCCGTTACTGGTAACGGTGGTGGTATATGGCTGAAGAGTGCATATGGAAATATGAGGTTTACCATGTCCGGTGGTAGGATTTCAAACAACGTCGCTAGCAAAAACGGCGGTGGTGTATATATTTCTGAGCCCTATTACGGCAAGTTTACTGTGTCCAGTACGGCACAAATCACCGACAACGCGGGTAATGGAAACGATAACAATGTCTATTTGCCCAGCGGCAAGACCATTCTCATCGGTGCGAACGGGTTGAGCAGCTCCGCCAAGATTGGCGTGACCATGGGACAGCAGCTCGCCGAGGGTGTGCGAGTTGCCATCGCCAAGGGTACAAGCGATGATTACACACTGACCGCGGATGACCTGAATGCTTTCAACAGCGATACCGGCTATTACAAGTATGCGTTAGACAACGCTGTCAACTTTTCAAGCGGCGAATTACATGTGCATGGTCTCTGTGGCACGGCGAACTGCACTGAGAGTAAGAATCACAAAAATGTGCTGTGGACTGCGATCAGGACGGAAGAGGATCTGCGCAACATCAAGGGTGGAAGTAGTAGCTCACACAGACAGTATTACTATTTAACGACTAATATTGCTCTGAATAATACGAGCTGGAATCCGACAGGCTACATCTCACTTTGTTTGAATGGTTACAGCATCACAGCTAACGGCAATTTTGACACCATTACCGTAGGTGAAGGAAAAGATACGGATTCACTTACACTTTGTGACTGTAACGGCAGCGGTAACAACACAGGAGAGATTACCCATGTTGACGGTATGAAAGGGCGTGGCGTATATTTAAAACCCTTCAGTGACCTTAGCCTGTATAGTGGAAACATCACCGGCAACAACACTGATGACCACGGTGGCGGTGTGTATTTGGACGGCAGTTTCTTCTACATGTACGGCGGCAGCATCACAGACAACAGCGCAAACAATGGCGGTGGCGTGGCTGGACGTGTAAGTAATTATAAAGTGAACGGGGGGTATGTCGTTGGCAGACTCTTGATGTTAGGTGGAACGATTACCGGCAACAAGGCAGCCGCCAACGGTGGCGGCGTTGACATGGATTGCGCCTTTGAGATGTGTGGTGGCAGCATCACCAGTAACGAAGCCGATGCCAACGGCGGCGGTGTTGCCGTGAAAGGTGATCATAGCGTCGAATGGAGTGGTGGCAGTGTCACCGGTAACACGGCGAAGAACAACGGTAGTGGTGTGTATGTAGCTGAGAGTGTTGAAGCCATGGAAGTCAACGGGGATGTGAACATTACCGGCAACACCAATGGCAATGTTTATTTGCCTGGCGGCAAGACTATCACCGTCGGCTCGACTAGGGGCAGCGGCACAAGTTTGACGGATGGTGCAAACATTGGTGTGACGCTGGAAAAGCTGCCTGCGGAGGGAGATTTTATGAAGTTCGCCGAGGCAGCCACGGGTATTACCCTGACGGATGAAATTGCGGGCAAATTCACCATCGACAATAATAGCAGCAACACATACAGCGTGCAGAACATCGACAACAGTCTGTATGTGGTAAGTGGCGAGCTGCATGAGCATGCAATCTGTGGCAGTGCAGACTGCAGTCACAAGACTAAGCATGACGATGTGTTGTGGACTCCCCTGACCTATAATGCAGATACACAGGCGCTGATGCGCGGCGGAACGAAAGTAAGCAGTAGCAATGGCACAGAAGGGATGGAATACAAACTTCCTGCGGGCAACTACTACTTACTGAACGATATTACGTTTGCCGGTACGATCAAAATCTCAGGCAACGTAAATCTCTGCCTGAACGGAAAGAGCATCACCAATTCGGCACAGGATGCTTCGACGTTTGTTATTCCCAAGAATGGCAATCTGACCCTGTGCGACCACGAGAGCGGTACCATCACCTCAACCGATAAGAAGTCTGATGGTGTGCAACTCAATGCTCACTCTAGCACTGACACTGCTACATTCACCATGTATGGCGGCACCATCACCGGAAATAGGAATGGTGTGGATGGGATTTCCGGTACTGATGTGTTTAATATGTATGGCGGTACCATCACCGGCAATAAAGTAGGAGCAGATATTCCTGCGAATGTTACAATGACGGTCGGCGGCACGGCAAAGATTACCGGCAACACCGACATGAATGTTCTCCTGTTCGAATATGATGAAAACTCGAAATCATTTATCAACATTGATTCAAGCCTGACGGATGCCGCAAGTATTGGTGTGTCTATCACCAATAGCCCCACGGCAGAAGTTCCGGTTCAGATTGCTACCGGAGCAACCGGCTTGGTGGACTATACTAAGATTTTCAAGCCGGACAATACAGATAGGGGCTATATGGTTATAAAGGATGCGCAGGGTAATCTGTACCTTAGCGCCCACCAGCACAGTTGGCAATACACGCTGGGCGCAGACGGCAAGTCGATTACCGCCACCTGCGTTAATACAACGAACTGTCCCAACATTGACGGCGGCAGCGTGACCATCAAGGCACCTGAGGAGAATACTCTGATCTACGATGGCAGCAACAAAAAGGCAATACTTGAGAACAAACTGCTCACCGGTGAGAAGGATCCCACAATCAGCTACACGGTTGGAAACGGACAGGGTGCTACACTCCCTGACGGTTCCTATCCCACCAATGTCGGTGCTTATACCGCAAGCATCACAGTGGGTGGTGTGACAGCCAGTGTGACTTATGAGATTCAAAAGGCAGATCCCGCAGCGAAAAATTTTGTCTTTACCGCACCGGGCAGCTTGACATATGACGGCATGGCAAAGACTGCAGACATCAAGACTGCGACGAACATCACCGGCATGGGCGATGTTATGGTGAAATACTATCAGGGCGAGACGGAAGTGCAGCCCATGAATGCGGGTGAATACAAGGTTAAAATCAGTGTGGCGTACGGCTCGAATTTTAACGCAGCAAGTGACCTGACGGATGAAAACTGGGCGTTTAGGATTACTCCCATTATTACCGAACCGACTGTGGAACTGAGCGGTAACACAACTTATACTTATACCGGCGAACGGATTACACCGGATGTTACCGTAACCATCGATGGCAGACCGCTGACGAAGGGTACGGACTACACCATTATTTACGGTGATAACGTAAACGCCGGTACGAATGCCGGTTTCGTAACCGTTAAGGCAAAGGGGAATTATGGATTTGCAGATGTTGTTAAGAAATTTGCCATTGAGAAGGCGGATCCGAAGCTGAGCTTTGAAAAGTCCACTGTGACGACCTCCTATGGAACGCAGCCTGCCAACAATAAGCTTACCAATATGGGCAACGGCGTGGTGATTACCAAAGCAACGACAATTCCGTTGCAACTGTGAATGAAAAAGGTGAGGTTACCGTTGTCGGAGTGGGCGAGACAACCATTACCGCGACAGCCGCCGAGACGAAGAACTATAAGTTAGGCACGGCAAGTTACACACTGACGGTGAATAAGGCACGTGTTCATATTGTACAGGCTACCGTTGCCAACAAGGAATACGATGGAAGCGTGAATGCTGACGTCACAGGGGTAGTTTTTGCCAACGAGGCAGACGTGAGAATAGATAGTCTGGTAGCGGGTATGGACTACACGGTGACCGGTGCTTTCCAAAGTGAAAACGCCGGGAAACAGGATGCAGAGGTAACGGTAAAACTTCTTGGTGAGTTTGCCTCTCACTATGAACTGACCGGCGGAACATATAAGACCAGGGCAACTATTACTGCAAAGCCTATCAGCATTGCAACCGCGCGCACGCAAGACCGCAGCTACGAGCGGAATAATACCTCCGTGACCATTTTAGAAGTGACCTTCAAAGACAGCACAAACACACTTGTTGCAACGCTGACAAGTTCCGATTATACCGCGACCGGCAAGATGGTTAATGCGAATGTCGGCACAGACAAAAAAGTTACCGTTACGGTGACCCTGCAGGGAAAAGCGGCAGACAACTATAAGCTTGTTTCCAACATGACCACCGCAAAGGTAGCGATTACGCAGGCTAAGGGCGGTGTATTGCAGGAGGAGAACTTAAAGCAGAAATTCTCCGACCGGAAGCAGAAGACCTTCACACCCGATTACACAGGACTTCCTGCCGGGGAGACATGGACATACAGCATTTCCGAGGCACAAACTTCGGGATCTGCAAAGGTGGAACCGGCTATGATTAATACAGCCGGAAAGATCACCTACAGGCTGACAGCCGGTGCGGAAAATGACACCATCTGTTGGACGGTAACGATTTCCAATCCAAATTATAAAAACTTTACCAAGGATCTGGTACTGACCCTGACGGCAAAGGAACCTCAGGAGACATTGCGCATCACCGGTGACAACACTGTGGTCTATGGACAGAAGCTGCAACTGAGCACGGTCGGCGGCTCCGGAACAGGCGAGATTACTTACAAAGTGGATGAAGTAAGAAGCACAGGCGATGCGACGATTGATGAGAATGGCGTTCTGACTCCGGTTAAGGTCGGAAGCGTTGTTATCACAGCAACCAAGGCAGGTGATGTCGATTACAGTGAGATCACCAGTGCACCTTTTGTCATTATGATTACCCAGGCTGCTACAAGCGGTGAACCGAAGTACCATAAGATTACCACAGGCGGTAAGACCCTGGCAGACGCAGGACTGACGTTGGCAGGCAGCACCATTCATCCGGCAGACGGTACACTGGAGTGGATAGATGATGCAGGTGTACTTCCCAATGACACGGCAGTCGATATGAACAAGACTTACAAGTGGCGCTTCACCCCTGCGGATACCAATTATGAGATTCTGACCGGTGAAATCGAACTTTACCATGTGGATGCTCCGGCAGTCACTGCACAGCCCAAGAGTGTATCTGTGACAGTAGGAGACACAGCAACGTTTGAAGTTACTGCAACCGGTACGGACGTAACCTATCAGTGGCAGATTGACAGAAATGACGGCAAGGGATTTGTAGACATCACCGGAGCTACCGGTGCAACCTACACCATAGGAGTAACGGATAGAGACTGCAACGGATTTAAGTACCGGTGTGTTCTCAGCAATGCGGCCGGTTCAGTTACCACCGATACCGTAGTATTGACGGTACAGTATCAGATCATTGAAGGCGCGAACGGCTCCTGGAACCAGAATACGGACGGAAGAAGTCTCAAAATCAGAGGAAACGGTGAATATTCCAAGTTCCAGAATGTAAAGGTAGATGGGAATATCATTGATTCCAAGAACTATACCGTGAGTGAGGGCTCCACGATCATCGAATTACATGCAGATTACCTGAAGACTCTGTCCGAGGGCAGTCACACCTTTGAGATCGTATGGACAGACGGCGCCGCAGGCACCGGCTTTACGGTAGCAAGGAACACCTCCGGCAGCAATAGTACCGGCAGCAATAACACCGGCAATAACGATAATAATGACAGTACGGACAACTCAGCTGCCGCAGCTCCCACCGCTGCTGCTACTGCCCAGGAACTGGACAAGGTTCCGGCTACCGGAGATCCTCACGGTATCTGGCTGATGCTCTTTGCGATATCCCTGACCGGACTCGCAGGAATGCTGGCGAGAAGAAAGAAGAACTAAGAATAACGTAAATAATATAGAAGCCTCGCTACAGAGATGATACCTGTAGCGAGGCTTTTTGTCTTGCAATCTTATTTTTCACGTAGGGTAAAGTTTTTGTAGGAAAAGTTAATAGAAAAAAGAAAGAAAGCACCGGGATCCTGTGTTAGGATTGAAGTTGACGAGACAAAAATCCAAGGAGGGTGCTTTCATGATTACCAGTATACAACACTTTTGCGAGAATGGGGTAAAAAGATTAACAAATGTTTTCAAAACTTATACAGATGACCTGACAAAGATTGCAGAAATGGTCTATGGTGTGACGGATGAGGTGACCAGACTTGGATGCAGCATGATAGCGGAAGAATGGGAATCCTATGATGAATTGCTGCGGGAAAGAAAGGATCTGCGCCAGGGCTGGTACATTGTCAGAAGAGATGAAACTTCCCTGCTGACCAGTCTTGGAGAAGTGGTATATCACAAAACTCTGTTCAAAAATGTTGCTACCGGTGAATCCTGTTACCTTCTGGATCAGCTGATGGGGCTGGGGCATCATGCCAGGATAACCGAAGATGCAGAAGCGAGAATTCTACTGGAAGCATCCGAGAGCAGCTATCGAAAAGGCGGTGCCAGTGCCAGCATAAACGGTGAATCCATAAGCAAAGAAGCTGTAATGAACAAGTTGCACAGGCTGGAGTTCCCTGCCCTGAAGACTGTGGAAAAGAAAGAACTGAGAACACTTTACATAGATGCGGATGAAGACCATGTGGCCCTTCAGTATCTGGAGAAGAAAGGGGATATCAGGAATCCCCGCATAAATACCGTAATGCCCTGGATCATATACGTTTATGAAGGTGTAGAAGGTGATGAGGAAGGACGTCCCCACTTGATAAATCCGAAGTATTTCGGAGGTGTTTATGATGGGCAGGAAGCAGGCGGTAGACTATGGACAGAAGTATTGGAGTATCTGGATGAAGCTTATGATCTGGATGCTGTTGAGAGGATTTATATCAACGGGGACGGAGCAGCATGGATACGCACAGGAGAAAAGATCATTCCGAAGTCCAAGTATGCCCTTGATAAATATCATATGCATAAATACATCATAGCGGCAACATCCCACCTGGAAGACTCAGCGGAGGATGCCAGGGGTGAAATATACAGAGCCATTCACAGAAAGAAAAAGTGGATGGCAGAGGGAGCCTTTGACCGGATCATAGGAATCACAGACAAAGAAACAAAGCGAAAGGCAGTGGAACAGGCGAAGGCATACATACTGGGGAACTGGTCTGGAATCATGATTGCCATGAAATCCGGGGACAGCAATGTAAGATGTTCCGCAGAAGGGCATGTGAGCCATGTGTACGCAGACAGGATGAGTTCAAGACCATTGGGATGGTGCAGAACCGGGGCAGATAAGATGTCCCGGTTAAGAATCTACCGTCAAAATCAGGGAAATATGCTGGAACTGGTAAGATATCAGAAAAAAGAAATGAAACAGGTATCGGGTGCAGAGGAGATCATCTATTCCGCCACAGAAATGATAAGAATGGAAAAAGCCAACAAACGAAAACTGGGAGTACTGGCAGATCTGCCAGTGTATGACATTCCCTATCCGCAGATCAAAAAGATAGCGGCGCTGAAAAATCACATTTGGGGTTTGTAAAAAGGGACAAAAAGGTTATAATGATGGAGAAAACTTTGATTCTGAAACATATCTCAAGGATGCTCTGTCTATTAATTTCCTACAGTAAATTTACCCGAACTATTTTTCATTTATTATTGACACTATACTTACCTTTTATTATAATATAAATGAACCACTGAACTCGCGAATGCGATGTAGGTGGTGTTTTATTTTGGATATATTACTAATCCATACATATTTGTCTCATTTGCTTTCAAATTTAATTTTTCCGCTTCCTTTAATGTCACCATAACCCGTTTTACAAAGAGTTTGTCAATTACAGTTCCCACTCGTTTGGGTAACTCTTCTTTCCGAATTTCGATTTTGAAATATAAATGTACAAAAAATGAAACGAAATCACATATTTGAATAAAATAGGATTCTGATGAATTTTTTTCCATAATATCCTCGATCATATTGCTGATCGGATGATTGACAAACCCAGGCAAATATTTGGATTGGATCGGATTAAATGCACGTATAGCTCTGGCTGTCTTTCTCATAGGTGCTATTCTGCCCTCATCCGTAATCACTAAATAATTCCATTGCCCATCGCTGTCATTCTCGATACGTTGTATATTATATTTCAATGCATTTTCAAGAACGTGATAGTTATTATCTTTAAATTTTTTCTTATCAATAATCACATTTACAATCTTTAAATCCATCTTTGCAATTGTTAACGTAAATGCTTTTATTATATCTTGTTTTGTTTCTTTTGACCAATGATACTCACGATATGGATTTTTATCCGTCAAAAAATGTTTTGTATGCATCTCTTCTGATACATGAAAGCCATATTTATCTTTTAATTCTCTTCTCAAAATACGCATTTTTTCAAAATTTTGCTGCCAGCTCTCTGCAGGCATATACAAACTTGTTAAAATAAAATGGTCTGATGAATTTATTGTTACTCCGTCATCCCCTGTTTCATCAAAATATGCTATATATGTTTTCATCAATTCCCCTTTCATATTTTAGACATTTTAATGCCATTCATTTTTAATAATGAAAACTATGGTGATTCACCAAAATACTGAAATTAAATAAGATTTGAAATAGAAAATTTACTTATAGATAGAGAATAGCAAACTATTCTCAGCCTGTCAACATGACAAAATAACATTCAAATCAGACTTTCGCACATTACAGCGATAGCAAACTAATCTGTTGACGATAAGCCATTTCTTGTATATAATAAATCGTATCACTGTATACAATTAAGAAAATGTACAAGAAGAAAAATTTGAGGAGGCTATTATGACAGGAAATACGTTAGGCTGGGTAATTGTGGCATTCGTGCTGTACTTACTCATGATGATCGCTATCGGAGCGTTTTATGCAAAGGGCAATAACAATTCCGAAGACTACTTTTTGGGAGGCAGAAAGCTGAACGGCTTCGTCGCTGCGCTGTCCGCGCAGGCGTCGGACATGAGCGGATGGCTGCTGATGGGGCTGCCGGGAGCTATTTACTTAACCGGTGTCGGAGGTGACGGCTGGATCGCCATCGGACTTTTCATCGGCACGACGCTGAACTGGCTGTTCATTGCCACGAAGCTGCGCAGATATACGATCCGCGCTAATAATTCCGTGACGCTGCCGACTTATTTTGAGAACCGCTTCCATGATGATAAGAAAGTATTGATGACGGTTTCTTCTATTACTATTGTAGTATTTTTCCTGGTATATTGTGCTTCCGCACTTTCTGCCGGAGGTCAGCTGTTTGAGTCCGTGTTCGGTATTGACTATCATGTGGCACTGACCATCGGTGCGCTGGTAGTTTTGGTCTATACCTTCCTCGGCGGATTTACCGCGGTATGTGTGACAGACTTTATTCAGGGCATGCTGATGCTGGTCGGTATCCTGGCAGTACCTTTGTTTGCCTATCATTTCCTGACCGGCAATGGAACCACGCTGGCAGCAGGACTGGAAGCCAGCGGTGCTGACAGTGCCAACTTCCTGAACCTGATGAAGAACGGTGACGGCAGCAACAATATCATCAGCGTGATCTCCGGTCTCGGCTGGGGACTGGGATATTTCGGAATGCCCCACATCCTGGTGAGATTTATGGCAGTCCGGGATGAGAAGGAAATGACCAAGTCCAAGGCTACAGCCATCAGCTGGGTGGCATTATCCCTGGGATTTGCAGTATTTATCGGTATTCTGGGCAGAGCTTATCTGCCGGAGCTGGTGAATGGCAATAATGAGAAGGTATTTATTGAGATGATCAAGAAGGTATTTACCGTGGAGATGCGGGCTCCGTTCATTGCAGGATTGTTCCTCTGTGGTATCCTGGCAGCGATCATGTCCACGGCGGATTCCCAGCTGTTAGTCAGTGCCTCCAGTGTGGCGGAAGATATCTTCAAGGGACTGCTCAAGAAGGATGCGGATGACAAGACGGTCATGAATGTCAGCCGTGTCACTGTACTGGTGGTAGCTGTGCTGGCTTACATCATCGCATGGAATCCGAACAACACCGTCATGGGACTGGTATCCAACGCGTGGGCAGGTTTAGGTGCCGCCTTTGGTCCGCTGGTAGTGATGTCCTTATATTGGAAGAGAACCAACTTCCCAGGAGCGGTAGCCGGAATTGTCACCGGTGCACTTGCCGTTATCATCTGGGATTACATCCCTCTCGTGGGCGGACAGACTCTGGGCAAAGCTACCGGATTGTATTCCCTGGTAGTAGGCTTCGGGCTGGGACTTATCGCTATCATCGCAGTCAGCCTCACTACCAAGACTCCTTCCGAGGAAATGCTGCAGGAGTTCGAGGATGTGAAAGCGAACCGGCTGTAACAGACCGTTGATGAAATAAATATTGACAGACAAAAATACTGATGGACAGCGAAGACATCTGCCTGTCAGTATTTTTATGTATTTGTGTTGGCGAGGGTATGGGAGGCAAAAACAAGCTATCTGTACCCAGCAGAACTTGCGAAAGCGGGTATGTGAGACAAAATCAGGTCGATTATACCCTCCACCTTTGTACATCGGGGCGCAGAAAGGAATTTTGCCGTAATAAGCCCCGTCGATACCGGGATATCGGGGCGTAGATAAGGATTTTGCCGTAATAAGCCCCGTCGATACCGGGATATCGGGGCGTAGAAAGAGATTTTGTCAGAATAGGCCCCGGGGATATCGGACCAGCGGGGCGCAGCAAGAGATTTTGCCAGGATAAGCCCCGGGGATCTCGGACCAGCGGGGCTTAGAAAGAGATTTTGCCAGGATAAGCCCCGGGGATCTCGGACTAGCGGGGCTTAGAAAGAGATTTTGTCAGAATAAGCCCTGGGGATCTCGGACCAGCGGGGCGCAGAAAGGAATTTTGCCGTAATAAGCCCCGTCGATACCGGGATATCGGGGCTTAGAAAGAGATTTTGTCAGAATAAGCCCCGGGGATCTCGGACCAGCGGGGCGCAGCAAGAGATTCTGTCAAAATAAGCCCCGGGGATCTCGGACCAGCGGGGCTTAGAAAGAGATTTTGCCAGGATAAGCCCCGGGGATCTCGGACTAGCGGGGCTTAGAAAGAGATTTTGTCAGAATAAGCCCGACGGCAACTGAGAGCATCCAAGGGGGAACGGTTTCATTTGCCATAAAAAATATTGGGCGATATTATACTGGGCTATATTATATATAAGAAGAAACTCACAAAAATACAGTGGCGAACCTGTGCAAAACAGCAAAAAGAAATTGTATCAAAAAAAATACAATTTTTTTGAAAAAAGTCTTGCAATGCCCGTAAATTCAATGTATACTAATCCTTGCTGTGGCATGATAGCTGTGAAGCGTGAGGTTGCCGGTTCCCAGTAATGGAGATCGGGTTTTCCGTGGAGCGAATGTCAAGTTAGAAAACTGACGGCAAGTCACTGTACCAATTAACATCTGCCTTGAGCAGTAACAACGTGTAAGTTTATGACCGGAGAGAAGAAAGCGTTGCACAAAGGTCGCAGACACACACGGGAAAGTGTACAGTCACCGCTTGTCCGTACAAAAAGTAAGTATCTACTTACAAAAGTGCGAAAAGGAGGCGACTTTTTTTATGGCAAATCAGGTAATGAGAATTACATTGAAAGCTTATGAACATCAGCTTGTTGATGCATCTGCCAAAAAAATCATCGAAACTGTTAAGAAGACCGGAGCTCAGGTGAGCGGTCCCGTACCTCTTCCTACCAAGAAGGAAGTTGTTACCATTCTGAGAGCAGTACACAAGTACAAGGACTCCAGAGAACAGTTCGAGCAGAGAACTCACAAGAGACTGATCGACATCATGGCTCCCACTCAGAAGACTGTTGATGCTCTTCAGAGACTGGAAATGCCTGCCGGTGTTTACATCGACATCAAGATGAAGAACAACTAATAAGTAAGTTTTTCAAAGTAAAGCCAAAACAACAAAAACCTCTACTTAGACGTAAGAACACAGTGCGATGAACAATCGCCAGGGAAATGCGTGAAGCGTATTTCTAAGTGTTTCGCAAGAAACACTTTGGTCCGCTATGTAGAACACAGGAGGTAAAAATGAAGAAAGCAATTTTGACAACAAAAGTTGGAATGACTCAGATCTTCAATGAAGATGGCGTGCTCGTTCCCGTAACCGTGCTTCAGGCTGGTCCCTGCGTGGTTACTCAGGTAAAGACCGTGGAGAATGATGGCTACAGTGCTGTACAGGTAGGCTTCGTTGACAAGAAGGATAAGGTTGTTAACAAGGATGCCAGCGGCAAGAAGCAGATCGTACACAGACATGGTGTTAACAAAGCAGAGCAGGGCCACTTCAAGAAGGCTGGCGTAAGCTCCAAGAGATATGTAAGAGAGTTCAAGTTTGAGAACGCTGAGGAGTACACCCTTGGTGCAGAGATCAAAGCTGACATCTTCGCTGCAGGCGATAAGGTAGACGCTTCCGCAATCTCCAAAGGTAAGGGCTTCCAGGGCGCAATCAAGAGATTTGGACAGCACAGAGGACCTATGGCTCATGGTTCCAAGTTCCATCGTCATCAGGGTTCCAATGGTGCATGTTCCTCCCCTAGCCGTGTATTCAAGGGCAAGGGAATGCCTGGACATATGGGTTGTGTAAAGGTAACTGTTCAGAATCTTGAGGTCGTAAGAGTAGATGCTGAGAAGAATCTGCTTCTGGTAAAGGGCGCAGTTCCCGGACCTAAGAAAGCTTTAGTAACCATCAAAGAGACCGTTAAGGTTGAGGCATAGTTTAGGACGAAAGGAGGACCAATCAGATGGCAAACGTATCTGTTTACAATATGGAAGGCAAAGAAGTTGGTACAATCGAATTAAACGATGCAGTGTTTGGTGTTGAAGTGAACGAGCACCTGGTACACATGGCAGTTGTACAGCAGCTTGCAAATAATCGTCAGGGAACTCAGAAAGCAAAGACCCGTTCTGAGGTATCCGGTGGCGGAAGAAAACCCTGGAGACAGAAGGGAACCGGTCATGCAAGACAGGGTTCAACCAGATCTCCCCAGTGGGCAGGCGGCGGCGTAGTATTCGCTCCCGTTCCCAGAGATTACTCTTTCAAGCTTAACAAGAAAGAGAAGAGAGCAGCTCTGAAGTCTGCACTGACCAGCAAGGTTCAGGGAAGCAGCCTGATCGTAGTTGATGAGCTGAAATTCGACGAGATCAAGACCAAGAACTTCACCAACGTTATGAATAACTTAAAGGTAGAAAAGGGACTGGTAGTGATCGCTGATAACGATACTAACGTAGTTATGTCCGCTAGAAACGTAGCTGATGTAGATACCACTCTGGTAAATACCATCAACGTTTACGACGTAATGAAGGCTAAGACAGTTGTCCTGACCAAGGCTGCTGTTGCAAAGATTGAGGAGGTATACGCATAATGGCTGATATTAAATACTATGATGTAATCCTCAAACCCGTTATTACCGAGAAGAGCATGGCCGGCATGGGCGAGAAGAAGTACACCTTCCTCGTTCACACCGAAGCTAACAAGTCTCAGATCAAAGAGGCTGTTGAGAAGATGTTCGAAGGTACCAAGGTTAAGAGTGTTAACACCATCAATATGGATGGCAAGAACAAGAGACGCGGAATGGTTACCGGCAAGACTGCCAAGACCAAGAAGGCAATTGTTCAGTTAACTGCAGATAGCAAAGAGATCGAGATCTTCGCAGGTCTGTAAGAATAAAGCTACTGCTTAAGATTCAAGTATGCGGCACTTAAGTGCTCGCGCAAAAAATCATCGTAAAGGAGATACAGTAATGGGAATTAAGACATACAACCCCTATACACCTTCCAGAAGAAACATGACTGGTTCTGACTTCTCTGAGATCACCAAGACCTCTCCCGAGAAGAGCCTGTGTGTTTCACTGAAGAAGAACTCCGGCCGCAACAATCAGGGTAAGATCACTGTGAGACATCGCGGCGGCGGTTCCAGAAGAAAATACAGAGTAATTGATTTCAAGAGATACAAGGATGGCATCCCTGCAACCGTAATCGGTATCGAGTACGATCCTAACAGAACAGCAAACATCGCGCTGATCTGCTACGAAGACGGTACCAAGTCCTATATCCTCGCTCCCGAAGGTCTGACCGACGGAATGAAGGTTATGAACGGTGCAGAGGCCGAGGTCAGAGTAGGTAACTGCTTACCTCTGTCCGAGATCCCTGTAGGTACTCAGGTACACAACATTGAGTTATATCCCGGTAAGGGCGGCCAGCTGGTTCGTTCCGCCGGTAACAGCGCACAGCTGATGGCAAAAGAAGGTAAGTACGCTACTCTTCGTCTTCCCTCCGGTGAGATGAGAATGGTTCCCCTGGTTTGCCGTGCAACTGTTGGTGTTGTAGGTAACGTTGATCATAGCCTGGTTAAGATCGGTAAAGCCGGACGTAAGCGTCACATGGGCATCCGTCCCACCGTACGTGGTTCCGTCATGAACCCCAACGACCATCCTCATGGTGGTGGTGAAGGTAAGACCGGTATCGGTCGTCCCGGCCCCAGCACACCTTGGGGTAAACCTGCTCTTGGTCTGAAGACACGTAAATCTAAGAAGGCTTCCAACAAGCTGATCGTAAGAAGACGTGACGGCAGAGCAATCAAATAGTTAAGGAGGAAAGATCATGGCTAGATCACTGAAAAAAGGACCTTTCGCAGACGCAAGCCTGTTAAAGAAAGTCGACGCTTTAAATGCATCAGGACAGAAGCAGGTTATTAAGACCTGGTCCCGTCGTTCTACAATTTTCCCTTCCTTCGTAGGACATACGATTGCTGTTCATGATGGTAGAAAGCATGTTCCCGTATACGTTACTGAGGATATGGTTGGCCACAAGCTCGGTGAGTTCGTAGCAACCAGAACCTTCAGAGGTCACGGCAAGGACGAGAAGAAATCCAAGGTTAGATAATTTTATTATTGACCTGGAGCTAAAAATATGCTATCTTTTATAGATGGCTGGGAGAGCTATGCGCTCTCCCGAGGGTCTTCCCTCGAAAGAGGAAAGAAGACGGGATATTTTTGTGCGCAGCACTTAGGAAACACACGGGTGCGTTGCGCGGTTTCAGTTTGAAAGGAGGACCAAATCTATGGCTAAAGGACATAGATCCCAAATTAAGAGAGAAAGAAACGCTCAGAAAGATACAAGACCTTCAGCTAAGCTGTCTTACGCAAGAGTATCTGTTCAGAAGGCTTGTTTCGTATTAGATGCCATCAGAGGCAAAGATGTACAGACTGCACTTGGTATTCTGGAGTACAATCCCAGATATGCTTCCAGCCTGATCAAGAAGCTGCTTGAGTCAGCAATCGCTAACGCTGAGAACAATAACGGTATGAATACCGAGAACCTTTATGTTGCAGAGTGCTTTGCAAACAAAGGACCTACCATGAAGAGAGTAAAGCCCAGAGCACAGGGTAGAGCTTATAGAATCGAAAAGAGAATGAGCCACATTACCATCGTTCTTGATGAGAAGAAGTAGGGAAAGGAGCTATTAAAAGTTTATGGGACAGAAAGTTAATCCTCACGGCCTGAGAGTCGGTGTTATTAAAGATTGGGATTCCAAGTGGTACGCTGATGCAGAGTTTTCCGATTATCTGGTAGAAGACTACAACATCAGAAAGTTCCTGAAGAAGAAATTATACAGTGCAGGTGTTTCCAAGATCGAGATCGAAAGAGCATCTGACAGAGTAAAGGTTATCATCTATACTGCTAAGCCCGGTGTTGTAATCGGTAAGGGCGGCGCTGAGATCGAAGTAACCAAGAAAGAGCTCGCCAAGTTAACCGATAAGAAGGTTATGGTTGACATTAAAGAGATCAAGAGACCTGACAGAGATGCACAGCTGGTAGCTGAGAACATCGCTCAGCAGCTGGAGAACCGTGTATCCTTCAGACGTGCAATGAAGTCCTGCATGGGCAGAACCATGAAGTCTGGTGCTATGGGTATCAAGACCTGCTGTTCTGGTCGTCTGGGCGGTGCTGATATCGCTCGTGCTGAGTTCTACAGCGAGGGAACCATTCCTCTGCAGACACTGAGAGCAGATATCGATTATGGTTTTGCTGAAGCAAACACCACCTATGGTAAAGTTGGAGTTAAAGTTTGGATTTATAAAGGCGAGATACTTCCTACAAAAGGAAATCAGATGGAAGGGAGCGATAAATAATGTTAATGCCGAAGAGAGTAAAACGTCGTAAACAGTTCCGTGGATCCATGGCCGGAAAAGCTTCCAGAGGTAACACCCTGGCATATGGCGAATTTGGTCTGGTTGCTACAGAACCCTGCTGGATCAAGTCTAATCAGATTGAGGCAGCCCGTATTGCGCTTACCCGTTATACCAAGCGTACCGGTAAAGTATGGATTAAGATTTTCCCCGATAAGCCCGTAACTGTAAAGCCTCTCGGTACTCGTATGGGTTCCGGTAAAGGCGCTGTAGATTGCTGGGTAGCAGTTGTTAAGCCCGGACGTGTAATGTTCGAGATCGCTGGTGTTCCCGAAGAGGACGCTCGTGAAGCATTACGTCTTGCTATGCACAAGCTCCCTTGTAAGTGTAAGATCATTGCTAAGGCAGATGTGGAAGGCGGTGTGACAGAATGAAATCAAATAAATTTGTAGAAGAATTGAAGACAAAGTCCGATGCAGAACTGGCACAGGAGCTGGTAGCTGCTAAAAAAGAACTTTTCAATTTGAGATTCCAGAACGCAACCAATCAGTTAGATAATACTGCAAGAATCAAAGAAGTTAGAAGAAACATTGCACGTATTCAGACTGTTATCACCGAGAAGGCTAGAGCGTAACGCGTGGGTGCGTAGAAAGGAGATCAAACTGTGGAAAGAAATTTGAGAAAAACACGTACTGGTAAGGTTATCAGTAATAAGATGGATAAAACTATTGTAGTTGCAATCGAAGAGCATGTTAAGCATCCCCTTTACAAAAAGATCGTAAAGGACACCTACAAGCTGAAGGCGCATGACGAGAATAACGAGTGCAACATTGGCGATATCGTAAAAGTTATGGAGACAAGACCCCTGTCCAAGGACAAGAGATGGAGACTTGTTGAGATCGTAGAAAGAGCTAAATAAATTAGCACGCGAATATTAAGTTTGTAAGAAACCGCGGAAGCGGTGAAGGAGGAATAACATGGTTCAGCAGGAAAGTAGACTGAAAGTTGCTGATAACACCGGCGCAAAAGAGTTACTTTGCATTCGTGTTATGGGCGGTTCTACCAGAAGATATGCACAGATCGGCGACGTGATTGTTGCTTCCGTTAAAGATGCAACACCAGGTGGCGTTGTAAAAAAAGGTGATGTAGTAAAGGCAGTTGTAGTTCGTTCCGTAAAGGGCGCTCGTCGTAAAGACGGTTCTTACATCAAGTTTGATGAGAACGCTGCAGTTATCATCAAAGATGACAAGACTCCCAGAGGAACCCGTATCTTTGGGCCGGTTGCAAGAGAGCTTCGTGAGAAACAGTTCATGAAAATTGTTTCCCTGGCTCCCGAAGTATTATAAGGAGGTTGCCACATGTCTACAATGAAAATTAAGAAGGGCGACACCGTTAAGGTTATCGCTGGTAAAGACTTAGGTACAGAGGGCAAGGTTCTCTCTGTAGACGTAAAGAATCATAAAGTCCTGGTTGAGGGCGTTAACAAGATCACAAAGCATGCAAAGCCTTCTCAGGCAAACCCCAATGGCGGTATTGTTGAGAAAGAAGCTCCTATTGATATTTCAAACGTTATGCTTGTTGTAAAAGGCAAGACCACAAGAGTTGGCTTCAAGGTTGAAGACGGCAAGAAAGTACGTTTCGCAAAGTCAACAGGCGAAGTGATTGACTAATCAATAGGAAGGAGGAAATATAAGTGAGCAGACTGAAAGATTTATATAACAATGAGATCGTCGATGCTATGACCAAGAAGTTCGGTTACGCTAATGTAATGGAAGTTCCCAAGCTCGACAAGATCGTTATCAACATGGGTGTTGGTGAAGCAAAAGAAAACGCTAAGATCCTTGAGAATGCAGTTGCTGATATGGAAGCTATTACCGGACAGAAGGCAGTTCTGACCAAGGCTAAGAATTCCGTAGCAAACTTCAAGATCCGTGAGGGCATGCCCATCGGATGTAAGACCACTCTGCGTGGTGAGAAGATGTATGAGTTCCTGGATCGTCTGGTTAACCTCGCTCTTCCTCGTGTCCGTGACTTCAGAGGCGTTAACCCTAACGCATTCGACGGCAGAGGTAACTATGCACTCGGTATCAAAGAGCAGTTCATCTTCCCTGAGATCGAGTACGATAAGATTGACAAGACCAGAGGTATGGATATCATTTTCGTAACAACTGCTAAGACCGACGAAGAGGCACGTGAGCTGCTGAGACTGTTCAACATGCCTTTCGCAAAGTAATCAAGGAGGTAAATTCTGATGGCAAAGACATCAATGAAGATTAAACAGCAGCGCAAACCTAAGTTCTCTACTCAGGCTTATACCCGCTGCAAGATTTGTGGTCGTCCCCACTCTGTACTGAGAAAATACGGAATTTGCCGTGTTTGCTTCCGTGAACTGGCATACAAGGGCGAGATTCCCGGAGTTAAGAAGGCATCTTGGTAAGAGCGAAAAGATTTTCTAAGCCAGCTAAATACGCTGGCTAACAAAATCTAAGTTTCGCTCCTAAGAGAATTTTGCGGGGCAAAATTCTCCGAGACGAAAAGAAATTCCTTATGGAATTCTCCGAGACGAAAAGAAATTCTAAGGCGTCGAAAGGCGTCGAGTAAGAATTTCTAAAAGTTTTGGTTATAAGAATTATCTTATAATATAGATGGTATATACAAAGTGTATGTACTTAGCATGATTCAAGTCAAATAATAAGGAGGAAACTAAATCATGACAATGAGCGATCCTATCGCAGATATGCTTACAAGAATCCGTAATGCAAATACTGCAAAACACGACACCGTAGACGTACCTTCTTCCAAGATGAAGCTGGCTATCGCACAGATTCTGCTGGACGAGGGATATATTAAGAAGTACGACATCGTTGAAGACGGTGGTTTCAAGACCATCCACATCACTCTGAAGTACGGCGCAGACAAGAACGAGAAGATCATCTCCGGCATCAAGAGAATCTCTAAGCCCGGCTTACGTGTATACGCTGGCAAGGAAGATCTGCCTAAGGTTCTTGGCGGTCTGGGTATTGCTATTATCTCTACCAACCAGGGTGTTATCACCGACAAGAAGGCTCGTGAGCTTCAGGTTGGCGGCGAAGTATTAGCATTCGTTTGGTAAGGGCAAAAAGATTTTCTAAGTCAGCAAAATACGCTGACTAATAAAATCTAAGTTTTGCTCCTAAGAGAATTTTCCGCAAGCGTAAAATTCTCCGGAGACGAAAAATAATTCTAAAGCGTCAAAAGATGCCGCTTAGGAACAGCAACTATTGTAAGTTAGTAAATTAGGAGGTACGGGCATGTCCAGAATAGGTAGAATGCCAATCGCAATTCCTGCAGGTGTTACTGTAGAAGTTGCAGAAAATAACAAAGTGACTGTGAAAGGTCCCAAGGGTACTCTGGTAAGAGTATTACCCTCTGAGATGGAAATTAAAGTGGAAGGTGCAGAAGTTCTCGTAAGCAGACCCAACGATCTGAAGAAGATGAAGTCTCTTCACGGCCTGACAAGAACTCTGATCCACAACATGGTAGTAGGTGTTACCGATGGTTTCGAGAAGAAGCTGGAAGTAAATGGTGTTGGTTACAGAGCTGCTAAGTCCGGCAAGAAGCTGACCCTGAACCTTGGTTACTCTCATCCCGTAGAGATGATCGATCCCGAAGGTATTGAAGCTGTAGTTGAAGGCCAGAACGTGATCATCGTTAAGGGTATCGACAAAGAAAAAGTTGGCCAGTACGCTGCTGAGATCCGCGACAAGAGAAGACCTGAGCCTTATAAGGGCAAGGGTATCAAGTATGCCGATGAGACCATCAGACGTAAAGTTGGTAAGACTGGTAAGAAATAATAGATAAGGAGAGTATGAAGATGGTTAGTAAAGAGTCCAGACAGTTAGTACGTGCAAAAAAGCACATGAAAATTCGTAACCGCTTCAGCGGCACTGCTGAAAGACCTCGTCTTGCAGTGTTCAGAAGCAATAATCATATGTATGCTCAAATTATCGACGATACAGTTGGTAACACTTTAGTATCTGCATCCACTCTTGAGAAAGAGATCAAGGCAGAGCTGGAGAAGACCAATAACGTTGATGCAGCAGCATATCTTGGAACTGTTATCGCAAAGAGAGCAATCGAAAAAGGTATCAAAGAAGTTGTTTTCGACCGTGGCGGTTTCATTTATCAGGGTAAAGTAGCAGCTTTAGCCGATGCAGCCAGAGAAGCTGGCCTGGAATTCTAGGAAAGGAAAGAGGAATACACCATGAAACACACAATCATAGATGCAAGCCAGTTAGAGTTAAATGATAAAGTTGTTACCATCAAGCGTGTAACCAAGACCGTTAAGGGTGGTCGTAACATGAGATTCACCGCGCTGGTAGTTGTTGGTGACGGCAACGGTCATGTAGGCGCTGGTCTGGGAAAGGCTGTAGAAATTCCCGAAGCTATCCGTAAGGGTAAGGAAGACGCTGTAAAGCATATTGTCGAGATCAATCTGGATGAGAACAATTCCATCACCCATGATTTCATCGGTAAGTATGGTTCTGCTAACGTTTTACTGAAGAAGGCTCCCGAAGGTACCGGTATCATCGCTGGTGGTCCCGCTCGTGTCGTTTGTGAGCTTGCAGGTATCAAGAATATCCGTACCAAGTCTCTTGGCTCCAACAATAAGCAGAACGTTGTTCTTGCAACCATCTCCGGTTTAAGCCAGATCAAGGCTCCCGAAGAAGTAGCAAAGAATCGTGGAAAGTCTGTTGAGGAAGTTCTGGCGTAAGCCGGATCTTCCCGTTAAGTTGACAGGGCCAACAGAAAGGAGTAGAGTATGGCAGACAAGAAGTTAAAGATCACTCTGGTAAAGTCCACCATCGGCGCTGTGCCGAAGAATAAAGCAATCGTGGAGTCTATGGGACTGCGTAAGATTGGTAAGTCCGTAGTACTGCCTGATAATGATGCAACAAGAGGACAGATCCGTCAGGTGAATCATTTGATCAAGGTAGAAGAAGCATAATCAGATAAGGAGGTGTTAGGAATGGAATTATCCAATTTAAGACCTGCAGAAGGTTCCAAACACAGTGATAATTTTAGAAGAGGCCGTGGACACGGTTCAGGAAATGGCAAGACCGCAGGTAAGGGTCATAAGGGACAGAAGGCTCGTTCCGGAGCTCCCAGACCTGGTTTCGAAGGTGGTCAGATGCCTTTATACAGACGTATTCCTAAGAGAGGTTTCACTAACAGAAACACTAAGGAAATCGTTGCTATCAATGTAAGTGCTCTGGAGTGCTTTGACAACGGTGCTACCGTTGATGTAAACGCATTGGTTGAAGCAGGAATCATTAAGAACCCCAGAGATGGAGTTAAGATCCTTGGAAACGGAGAACTTACCAAAAAGCTTGATGTAAAGGTAGATGCTTTCAGCGCATCCGCAAAAGAAAAGATCGAGGCTCTTGGTGGAACTGCTGAGGTGATGTAATGCTTACAACACTGAAAAACGCATTTAAAATCAAAGAAATCAGACAGAAGATTCTTTTTACACTGGGAATGTTAGTTGTGATCCGTATCGGATCACAGCTTCCCGTACCCGGGGTGGACACGAAGTTCTTTTCTCAATGGTTTGCCCAGCAGACAGGCGGTGCGTTCAGTTTCTTTGATGCCATTACGGGCGGTTCTTTCCTGAACATGTCTATTCTGGCATTGAACATCAACCCTTATATTACATCTTCCATTATCATGCAGCTGCTTACAATTGCTATTCCAAAGCTGGAAGAAATGCAGCGTGACGGTGAAGACGGCCGTAAAAAAATGGTTGCCATCACCAGATACGTTACCGTAGCGCTTGCACTGATCCAGTCCACAGCAATGGCAATCGGTTTTGGCAGACAGGGCTACTTGATCGAGTTCAACGCTCTGAATGTAATTACCACGATCACAGCACTTACCGCTGGTAGTGCTTTCCTGATGTGGGTGGGTGAACGAATCACAGAAAAAGGTATCGGAAATGGTATTTCCATCGTACTGGTGATCAACATCATTTCCCGACTGCCTCAAGACCTGAGCAACCTGTTTGAGCAGTTCGTATTCGGAAAAGCTCCGGCAACCGCAATCCTTGCAGTAGTTATCATCTTCGCAATTATTATTGCCATGGTGGTACTGGTTATCATCTTAAATGATGGTGTGCGCAAGATTCCGGTACAGTATGCCAAGAAAATGCAGGGCAGAAAGATGGTCGGCGGACAGACTTCCAATATTCCGTTGAAAGTAAATACTTCCGGCGTTATTCCCATCATTTTTGCACAGTCCATTATGCAGTTCCCCATTATTATCTGTTCCTTTATCGGATATAACGGAACCGGCGTATGGGCAGAGATCCTGAAAGGTCTGAATTCCGGTTACTGGTGCAAACCCAGTCAGCCGATTTATTCCCTGGGACTTTTGCTGTACATTGTATTGATTGTATTTTTTGCATACTTCTATACATCCATTACATTTAATCCTTTGATGATTGCCGATAACATGAAGAAGCAGGGTGGTTTCATCCCCGGTATCAGACCTGGTAAGCCTACCAGTGATTATCTGAACAAGATTCTGAATTATATCGTATTCATCGGTGCGATTGGCCTGATCATTGTATCTGTGATCCCGTATTTCTTTAACGGTGTGTTCGGCGCAAGTGTATCCTTCGGCGGTACCAGCCTGATCATTATCGTAAGCGTAGTACTGGAGACCATGAAGCAGGTAGAATCTCAGATGCTCGTTCGCAACTACAAGGGATTCCTGGAAGATTAGTAGCATAACAGTAACCGGATGGTTTGTAATCATCCGGTTATTTTTGCATTATTGTATTATAGGAAAATGTATTGCAAAAAAGCCGCATAAAAGTTAAAATGTAAATGTTGGACTGTATTTGTAGCTTATCTATAGAAAGAGCAGAGCCTGTAGCAACAGGCAGATAGGAGCAAAGATGAAAATTATCATGTTAGGCGCACCCGGCGCAGGTAAAGGTACCCAGGCAAAGATGATCGCTGAAAAGTACGGAATCCCTCATGTATCCACAGGCGATATTTTCCGTGCAAATATCAAGAACGGAACCGAACTTGGTATGGAAGCAAAGAAATACATGGATCAGGGACAGCTGGTTCCCGATGAACTGACTGTTAAGATCCTCTTAGACAGAGTAGCACAGGATGATTGCAAGAACGGTTATGTACTGGATGGATTCCCCAGAACCATTCCTCAGGCAGAAGTACTGGACAAGGCACTGACTGAGCTGGGAGATGCCATTGATTTTGCAATCGATGTAAATGTTCCCGATGAGAATATCGTGAAGAGAATGTCCGGCAGACGTGCATGCCTGTCCTGCGGCGCAACCTATCACATTGAGCATATTCCTCCCAAGAAGGAAGGCATCTGTGACAAGTGCGGACAGGAACTGGTACTGCGTGACGATGATAAGCCTGAGACCGTACTGAACCGTCTGAAAGTTTATCATGACCAGACCCAGCCTCTGATCGAATTCTATACCAAGAAAAATGTATTAAAGACCGTAGACGGCACCAAGGATATGAAGGAAGTATTCGCAGATATCGTAGCAATTCTTGGCTAGGAAAAGTCCGGATCACTGATCAGCAGCAGTAAGGTCCGGAACAGAAAGGTGAATAAAATGGCAGTAACTATCAAATCACAGCGTGAAATTGAGTTGATGAGAGAATCTTGTAAGATTCTGGCGGATGTATTCAGCGAGATGGAGAAGGCAGTACACCCCGGGGTATCCACTCTGGATATCAATAACCTGGGAGAGAAACTGATCCGTGCCCATGGCTGCATTCCCAACTTCTTAAATTACAACGGATATCCGGCATCTATCTGTGTATCCGTGAATGATGAAGTCGTACATGGTATACCTCACAAGGATCATATTCTTCACGAAGGTGATATTGTAAGTCTGGATGCAGGACTGATTTATAAAGGATACCATTCCGATATGGCACGTACTTTCCCGGTAGGGCAGGTAAGTGAGGAAGCAAGACTTCTGATGGAGAGGACCAAAGGAAGCTTTTTTGCAGGAATAGAGATGGCAAAGGCAGGCAATCATCTGTATGATATCTCCAATGCCATTGATGCCTATATCAGGCCTTTTGGCTACGGAATCGTAAGAGATCTGGTAGGCCACGGCATTGGTACCAGCTTACATGAGGATCCCCAGATCCCCAACTTCGCACAGCATAGACGTGGACTGAAGCTTCAGGCCGGTATGACGCTGGCAATCGAGCCCATGATCAATATCGGAAGACCGGATGTGGCATGGCTGGACGATGATTGGACTGTAGTTACCGAGGATGGATCCCTGTCTGCACATTATGAGAATACCATCCTGATTACAGACGGTGAGCCGGAGATCCTGACCATGTATTAAGGAACGGGTCACGGCAGACCCGGAGAAGAAAGGTAAGATTTTGATATGTTAGGAGAATTTGCAACTTCAAAGGCCGGACACGATAAGGACAGACTGTACATGATCGTCGGTGAAGAGGAAGAATGGGTCTATCTGTGCGACGGAAGGCTGCGCGGTGTGGAACATCCGAAGAAGAAAAAGAAAAAACATATCCAGATCATACATTCTTCGGCAGAGGATGCGTTGATACAAAGCATGCAACAGAACCTTCCGGGGGAGAAAGACGAGATCAACAGACGAATCTGTAAGACCCTGGAAGCGTATCTGTGTAATAAGTAATATAAAGCAGTAAAAGTAGTAAAGAGTAGAAAGCTATGGAGGAAATTTATGTCTAAAAGTGATGTAATCGAAATCGAAGGAACCGTTGTGGAGAAACTTCCCAATACCATGTTCCGTGTAGAACTGGAAAACGGACACAGAGTACTGGCTACCATCAGTGGTAAGCTTCGTCAGAACTTCATCCGTATCCTTCCCGGAGATAAGGTAACACTGGAACTGTCTCCCTACGATCTGAGCAAGGGACGTATTATCTGGAGAGATAAGTAAATACCATCTGGAGAGAAAATAGCTATGGCTAAAAAAATACGTAACTTTGCTGCCATTCTGGCGGTCAGTGCGGTAGTGGGAACGATACTGTTAGTACTGGTATTCTTGCTTCCGGTAGGACCTATGAGAAAGAATGTGGAGAAAAGTGTCGGGGATATGCTGAAGACCGGAGACGAGATACCGGAAGATGCATTTTCGCAGTACCTGTGGAAAAACAGAGAGACCTACACCGATGCTATTATGGTGCAGAATGCCATAGAGAGATTGTCGGACAAAAATGCCTACGAACACGCTATGTGGATGTACCACTATGATCTGGAAGAGGATGTATGGACACCGGAGGATTCTCTCAAATCCTTCTGTGAATCCCATGAGAACGTCAATAACATGTATCTCCACATTTATGCGAGATACTGGCACGGCTATCTTTTATATTTAAAGCCGCTGTTACTGTTATTTTCCTGGCAGCACGTGGTATGGCTGGAGCTGGCGGTGCAGATCGCGCTTATGATCTGGGTGCTGGTTACGGCAATCCAAAAGCAAAATGCAGGTGTCGCAGTCGTGACTCTGGGAAGTTTTCTGTTTATGAAGCCGGTGCTGGTTCTTGTATCACTGACCATGTCAGTGTGTTGGATCTTGACGCTTCTGGCGGTGGAATACATGCTGTTACATCATGACAGACTGCACGAAAAAGGACAATATCCGGAATTCTTCCTGATCGTGGGAATTCTGACGTCTTATTTTGATTTTCTGACGTATCCCGTTGTTACTTTGGGAATTCCTCTGTGCTGTTACTTCTTATTAGAAAGTGATCGCCTGTGGAATAATATCAAAAGACTGACCGGCTTCAGTGTAAGCTGGGCAATCGGCTATGCGGGAATGTGGGCAGCAAAATGGGTCATTGCAGATCTGACATTACATACCGGTACGATCAAGGATGCTATCTGGTCCATTATCGGCCGTACCGAAGCTATTGGCGGCAGACCCCGGATGAACGGGGGGTTCTATGTCATCGGACTGAATCTTCAGGAATATCCGGCCTATATTGGAATTGCTGCAGGAGTGTTGGCAGCGATAGCGATAGGAATGCTTGTGATGATAATCGTCACGGGCAAATGGAAGGAAATATTTGCACAGCTGGTTCCCGTAGTACTCACAGCTGCAATTCCCTTCGTCTGGATCATTGCAGTACAACATCATTCAGCATTGCATGCGAGATTTACCTTCCGAATTTTAAGTGTTGCAGCGGCTGCAGCTATCACTTTTATCGTTTTGAATGTAAAGCAGGCAAAAAAACAACAAAAAAGTCAAAAAATATTAAAAAAAGCGCAATAATACGCTTGCAAAGGAAAGACCGTCATGCTATAATGTAAGACGGTCTTTTTTGAAAGGAGGGTTTAACATGAAAGTTAGATCATCAGTAAAACCGATTTGCGAAAAGTGCAAAATCATCAAGAGAAAAGGACGCATCAGAGTAATCTGTGAGAATCCGAAGCACAAACAGAGACAGGGATAATCACCGCTTGATCGTCATTTGATCAGGTATGTGAGTTCTTGTCCGGTTATTATGTGCGGCTGAATTGATAATATCAATTTTCATAATAGATTTGGATAGAGCTTACGGGAGATTACTTGTTGATACCATGACGAAAAGATTTTCTAAATTTATAAAAGACATAAATTAAGAAAATCTAAGTTTCGTCACCAAAAAGAAATCGCAGATTTCTTTTTGCGGATGCAGACATATTTGTTATGGAAAGATCGGATCGTGTCCGATTGGGTGAGAGCCCCAATCAATTAGTAACTATTGGGCGTACAATTAACAGACCAAAACGTACGCACACACAACGAAAGTTGTGAGCGCAGAAATGTTGCGCAAAGCGTAAGAGATTACGCAGGAAAATGGAGGAAACGTAAATGGCTCGTATCGCAGGTGTAGACTTACCTAGAGAAAAACGAATTGAGATCGGTTTGACCTATATCTATGGAATAGGCAGACCTACTGCTGACAAGCTGTTAGCAGAAGCAGGTGTAAATCCTGATACCAGAGTGAGAGATATTACCGATGATGAGGTAAAGAAGATCAGTGAAGCTATCGAAAAGCTTGGCGTTATGGTAGAAGGTGATCTGAGAAGAGAAATCGCTCTGAATATCAAGAGACTTCAGGAAATCGGCTGCTATCGTGGTATTCGTCATCGTAAAGGACTTCCTGTTCGTGGTCAGAAGACTAAGACCAACGCAAGAACTCGTAAGGGACCTAAGCGCACGGTGGCAAACAAGAAGAAGTAATTAAGATCGTAATGTAACTGTGAGAGGGAAGCAAATGTAAGCATCCCCAGGAAATGAGAAAGTAGGTTAGTTTAAAATGGCTAAAAAAGTTGCAAAGAAAGTAACAAAAAAGCGTGTAAGAAAAAACGTTGAACGCGGACAGGCACATATTCAGTCTTCTTTTAACAATACAATCGTAACGTTAACAGATGCTGAAGGTAATGCTCTTAGCTGGGCAAGTGCCGGTGGTCTTGGTTTTAGAGGTTCAAAGAAATCTACTCCATATGCTGCACAGATGGCTGCTGAAACAGCAACAAAGGCTGCTCTTGTTCACGGATTAAAGTCCGTTGACGTATTCGTAAAGGGTCCTGGTTCAGGACGTGAAGCAGCAATCAGAGCTCTGTCTGCAAGTGGACTGGATGTCTTAAGCATTTGTGATGTAACTCCTGTACCTCACAATGGATGCCGTCCTCCTAAGCGTCGTCGCGTTTAGTGAGAAATCGTCAGAAGACGAAACAATTAATTTTAATGAAGTAACATTAGAACAAGTTGGATGAAAGTGCCGCATTGCGGCACTGTAAACAACCCTCGGAAGTCACTTCCGAAGTATAAAGAAGGGAAAATAAAAAAATGGCAGTAAATCGCGTACCTGTACTGAAAAGATGTAGAGCCCTTGGCCTTGAGCCTTCTTACCTGGGCTATGACAAGAAGTCTAACAGAACCTCTGCAAGAGCAGGCAAAAAGGTATCTGAGTACGGACTTCAGTTAAGAGAAAAGCAGAAGGCTAAGTTCATCTATGGCGTTCTGGAGAAGCCTTTCCGTAACTACTATGAGAAGGCTGATAGAATGAAGGGCATGACCGGTGAGAACCTGATGACCCTGTTAGAGAGCAGACTGGACAACGTAGTGTTCAGAATGGGCTTTGCAAGAACCAGAAGAGAAGCAAGACAGATCGTTGACCACAAGCATGTACTTGTAAACGGTAAGTGTGTAAACATTCCTTCTTACCTGATCAAGGCTGGCGATGTTATCGAGATCAAGGAGAACGCTAAATCCATGCAGAGATACAAGGATATCCTTGATGTTACTGCTGGAAGATTAGTACCCGAATGGATCGATGCTGATGTTGAGAACTTTAAGGGAACCATCAAGAATCTGCCTACCAGAGAGATGATCGATGTTCCTGTTGACGAGATGCTTATCGTCGAGTTGTACTCCAAGTAAGTTTTATGTAACCCCAATGAACATTTCCTGTGGAATATTATTCCATGGGATATTGTTCGTAAGAACATGTCAACATATAAAGTTCGCAAAGGAGGGTATTGGCAGTGTTTGATTTTGAAAGACCTAATATTGAGGTTAGCGAGATTTCAGAAGACAAAAAGTATGGTAAATTCGTAGTAAAACCCCTGGAAAGAGGCTATGGTATTACTCTGGGTAACTCCCTGAGAAGAATCATGCTGTCTTCCCTGCCCGGTGCTGCAGTGAGCCAGATCAAAATTGAAGGTGTTCTTCATGAGTTCAGTTCTATTCCCGGCGTAAAGGAAGATGTATCTGAGATCATCATGAACATCAAGAGCCTTGCGATCAAGAACAACAGCGAGACCAACGAGGCTAAGACTGCATATATCGAGTTTGAAGGCGAAGGTGTTGTAAGAGCTTCTGATATCCAGTGTGATCAGGATATTGAAATTCTGAACCCCGACCTTGTTATCGCAACTCTGAGCGGTAAAGATACCAAGCTTTACATGGAGTTAACTATTACAAGAGGCCGTGGCTACGTAAGTGCCGACAAGAACAAACACGAAGATTTACCAATTGGCGTAATTGCCATTGATTCTATCTATACACCTGTAGAGAGAGTTAACGTTACGGTAGAAAATACCCGTGTAGGTCAGAGTACTGATTTCGACAAGCTTACATTGGATGTATACACCAACGGAACCCTGGCTCCCGATGAGGCAGTCAGCCTGGCAGCTAAGGTGCTCAGCGAGCATCTGAACCTGTTCATCGACCTTTCCGAAAATGCTAAGACCGCTGAGGTTATGGTAGAGAAGGAAGACGACGAGAAGGAAAAGGTTCTGGAGATGAGTATTGACGAGCTGGAGCTTTCCGTTCGTTCTTACAACTGCTTGAAGAGAGCAGGTATCAATACTGTAGAAGAGTTAACCAATAAGACTTCAGAAGATATGATGAAGGTTCGTAACCTCGGACGTAAATCTTTGGAAGAAGTTCTGGCTAAACTGAAAGAGCTGGGATTACAGCTGAACCCCAGCGATGAGAACTAATTTCAGCTGAACATAAAAAGTTAGATTTCCGTATCCGGTAAGCCCAAAGTGTTCGGATACGGTTTATCTCTAAATGGCAAAAAACAACGCATTCGGTAAGTAAGTCCAAAGTGCATGGCCGGATGTACCATGAATGGAGAAAGGAAAATTATCATGGCAAAGTACAGAAAACTCGGCAGAACATCTGCACAGAGAAAGGCATTATTAAGAAATCAGGTAACTGCAGTGATCAACAACGGCAAGATCGTTACCACCGAAGCTAAGGCTAAGGAAGTACAGAAGATCGTTGATGGACTGATCGCTCTGGCAGTAAAAGAGAAGGATAACTTCGAAACTGTTAAAGTTACCACCAAGGTTGCCCGCAAGGACAAGGACGGCAAGCGCGTAAAGCAGATCGTTGACAAGGAGACCGGTAAGGTCCTGGCTGAGTCCCATCGCGATAAGGATGGCAAGCTGGTTAAGATCGAGAACGGTGTTACCGTTACTGTATACGACGAAGTTGAGAAGGAGATCAAGAAGGATCTGCCTACCAGATCTCATGCACGTCGTCAGATGCTGAAGGTTCTGAACCCTGTAGTTGAGGTTCCCGCTGATGCAGCAGGCAAGAAAAAGAACACCAAGGAAGTTGACCTGGTTGCAAAGCTCTTCGATGAGTATGCTCCCAAGTATGCTACCCGTAAGGGTGGTTACACCAGAATCGTTAAGATCGGTCAGCGTAAGGGTGACGCAGCTATGACTGTTGTTCTGGAGCTTGTTTAAGCTACGAGCAAAGTAAGGATAAAAAGAGACAACCGCTAGGGAATGCTTGCATTCCCTAGCGGTTGTCTTTTTTTAGACTTATTTGGCGACAGCCGTACAACGAGGGGATGCTCCGCATTCCCTCGTTGCTTTGCGGATTACTCCACCACCTTCTGGAAGTGTTGGTAATCCTTGCAGGAGTTCCAGTGACCTCCCCAGGTGAAGCCATGTTCTTTAAATAACTGATAGCACAGATCGTTTTCGTCAATTTTGTAGGGGAAGGAAGCGGCTCTGTCTGCATAGGCGGAAGCGTTTGCAGGAGATACCTTTTCGCTGCCATCCTTATTGTATGTAATATAAGGATTGTAAAAGGGATTGATGTCTATCGCTAATCCCAGGGCATGCTTTGACAGGGATGAGGTCCCTTCTACCGGACGATAATTGAAACAGGAGGTATTATTATCCTCCATGGAGGCGGTGTCGTCTCCGTCGTACTCATCGATCAATAAGACTTTTTCCAGTTGATATTCATTACAATACAGTTCATAAAAGATCTCCGTCAGGTCCTGCGCGATTGCTTTGTTACAGATCAGCTCACCTTCTGCAGGATTTCCTTCAAAATTGTAATGCCGGATATGCACATATCTCAGATCGTCATAGCTGATTTCGACAGAATTCAACAGGTCTTGTGAGGCTTCTCCGGAGTTATCCACAGTAGCAGGATAAGAAACACCTGTTATATATCTCTGCAATTTCTCGGATAACGGCTCATAATAGAAGCCGTCGGACAGCGTGGTCCGCTGGTCGGTCAATAGCTCTCCGTTCAGGGAATATCCGGTCAAAACAGTAGTTTCTGCCATGGAAGATCCTTCCTGCAAGTTTTCTGTCGCATTTGCATTGGAATTGTCGACGGCCGGTGTAGGTTCCGGGGTAGGTGATGGCTCTGATGTCTGATAAGCCAGGGAAGGATTGTCCGTCGCATAATCCCCCAGAGTGTAGGAACTGTGCTGGGATACTCTTAGCAGTCCTCCGGCAACGACAGTGATGAGCGCAAGAATACCCACCATCTTCCATATTTTATTGCGATCGATCGGATTCATAGAATGCCTCCTCGTTTTATTTTCTGAAATGTTCTGCAATAGAAAGATACAACCATAACTATAAAGGTTTTTGGAAAGCAGTACAAGAGATTTTGAAAAAGTCGGGTCAGTTCCCTGTTAAGTGTTGTAAATCTGTGCATAATCTAGTAAAATAGGAGCGATATCTTGCAAAAGCAGAAGATAGCTGATTCTCCGGCACAAAGCGAATATGGAATGGAGATTATTTATGGAGATCATTAAAGCAAATAATGTAGTATATGAATATATTCGTCGGGATGAAGAGGGAAATGTGGAAGGGATCACAAGAGCGGTGAATGATGTTTCTCTTGATATAGAGCAGGGACAGTTCATAGCCATCCTCGGACATAACGGTTCCGGCAAGTCTACTTTGGCAAAGCATATGAATGCCATCTTAAATCCGACAGAGGGAACGCTCTGGGTCGACGGTATGGACACGAAGGATGAGGACAACATCTGGAAGGTCCGTCAGACAGCCGGCATGGTGTTTCAGAATCCGGATAACCAGATCATAGGACAGGTAGTGGAAGAAGATGTGGGATTTGGCCCGGAGAACATGGGGATCCCCACGGAGGAGATCTGGCAGCGTGTGGAAGAGAGCTTACGTGCGGTAGGTATGTACGAATATCGAAAGTATTCCCCGAATAAGCTGTCCGGTGGGCAGAAGCAGAGAGTGTCTATTGCCGGAGTACTGGCTATGCATCCCAAATGCATTGTATTGGATGAGCCGACTGCCATGCTGGATCCCAGTGGACGTAAGGAAGTCATCCGTGCAGTCCGCGGATTGAATCAGGTGGAAGGCGTCACGCTGATCCTGATCACCCATTATATGGAAGAAATTATTCATGCGGACAAGGTATTTGTCATGGATGAGGGGAAAATTGCCATGCAGGGTACCCCCCGGGAAATCTTTTCACAGGTGGAGCAGCTGAAAAAGCTACGGCTGGATGTGCCGCAGGTAACGCTGTTATCGTATGAATTGCAGAAACGCGGAATTCCGCTGCCGGATGGCATATTGACAAGAGAAGAGCTGGTCAGTGCACTGGGCTATGGAAAAACCGACAGGAAATAGTGGCGGGGATGGCAGCGAATGAAAGTACTCGGGAAAGGATCGAAAAAATGTCTATCATATTAGATCATGTGAATTATGTATACGGTGCAGATACACCGCTGGCAGTTCATGCCCTGAACGATGTCTGCCTGAAGATACCGGATGGACAGTTCATCGGTATTATCGGGCATACCGGTTCCGGTAAGTCCACGCTGATGCAGCATATGAACGGATTGATCCGTGCTACCGACGGACATATCTATTTTAACGGAGAAGATATCTACGACAAGGATTATGATATGAAGAAGCTCCGCAGCAAGGTAGGGCTGGTGTTCCAGTATCCGGAGCATCAGCTGTTTGAGATCGATGTATTCAGCGATGTCTGTTTTGGACCGAAGAATCTGGGACTGGATAAAAAAGAAGTGGAGCTTCGTGCATACGATGCTCTGAAAAAAGTAGGACTGCCGGATGAACTTTTCTATCAGTCCCCCTTTGAATTGTCCGGTGGACAGAAGCGTCGTGTGGCGATCGCCGGCGTGCTGGCCATGAAGCCGGAGGTACTGATCCTGGACGAGCCGACAGCCGGACTGGATCCCAAGGGAAGAGATGAGATCCTGCAGCAGATCAAAAAACTGCAGACAGAGACCGGACTTACCATCCTGCTGGTATCCCACAGCATGGAAGATGTGGCGGAATATGTGGACCGTATCATTGTAATGAACAAGGGCAGTGTCATGTATGACGATACGCCGAGAGAAGTATTTAAACATTACAAAGAACTGGAAGAGGTGGGTCTGGCAGCACCGCAGGTTACTTATATTATGCACGATCTGAAGGCAAGAGGTGCAGATGTGGACGTGGATGCCACGACAATCGAGGAAGCGGCGGAAGAGATTGCCAGAGTCTGGAAAGCAAAGCACAGTTAAGAGAAGCATGAGGGAAGATGCGGGTTCTGACCCGGAAGGCGAAAGCGGGCGGAAACCCAGTAAGGAGCAATATGCTTAGAGATATTACATTAGGACAATATTATCAGACAGAATCCGTGATACACAAGATGGATCCCAGAGTCAAGCTGGGAGGTACTCTCCTTTTTATCATATCACTGTTCTTTTTTAAAAATTACGCGGGATACGTGATCGCAGCCCTGTTTCTGGGGATGGTGATCCGGCTGTCAAAGGTACCGTTCAGGTTCATGGTAAAAGGAATGAAGACTATCGTCATGCTGATGATGATCACGGTGGTATTCAATCTGTTTCTGACACAGGGCACACCGCTTTTGACGATCTGGAAGCTGACCATTACGCAGGAAGGTCTGAAGATGGCCATTTCCATGGCAATCCGCCTGACACTGCTGATCATTGGATCCTCTGTGATGACACTGACCACCACGCCGAACAATCTGACGGACGGTATGGAGAAAATGATGGGACCCTTAAAAATATTCAAGGTGCCCGTACATGAAGTGGCCATGATGATGTCCATTGCACTTCGTTTCATTCCCATTTTATTAGAGGAGACGGATAAGATCATGAAAGCACAGATCGCCAGAGGTGCGGATTTCGAGAGTGGCAATATATTCAAACGTGCCAAGGCAATGGTGCCCCTTTTAGTACCGCTGTTTATCTCCGCGTTCCGCAGAGCCAATGATCTGGCTATGGCTATGGAAGCCAGATGCTATCGCGGTGGCGAGGGCAGAACGAAGATGAAACCGTTAGTTTATCATAAGAGAGACTATATTGCGTACGGCTGCATTGTGGCTTATATGGTGGTCAGCATTGTGGTGGGACGTCTGTCGTTTCTGCCGTAAAATGCAGTTGTGGCAGTAGCAGCGGGCGATATGCTGAAAGGCCTGGAAAAGACAGGACAGAAGACGTATGACAATGAACAGATGATTAGAGAGAAAGCAGGTGAGACACAGTGGAAGCGGAAAAGGGAACACAACTGGAAAAAACAACAAAACGTGTCCGCCTGACCGTGGCTTATGACGGAACGAATTATCATGGCTGGCAGATCCAGAATAACGGTATTACGATTGAGAGTGAGCTGAACCGCTGTCTGACGGATCTGCTGAGAGAACCTGTCGAGGTCATCGGTGCCAGCCGGACAGATTCCGGGGTGCACGCACTGGGGAATATCGCTGTGTTTGACACGACCAGCCGGATGCCTGCGGAGAAAATATCGTATGCGCTGAACCAGAGACTTCCGGAGGACATCCGGATACAAAAGTCCGAACAGGTGCCGGATGACTGGCATCCTCGCAGATGCGACAGCCGCAAGACCTATGAATACCGGATCTACCGGGCACAGTTCCCCATGCCGGTGAAACGTTTGTATTCGCTGTTTACTTATTATGAACTGGATGTGAACCGGATGCAGGAAGCGGCGGCTTATCTGGAGGGAGAACATGATTTCAAAAGCTTCTGTCAGACCGGCGCCCAGGTGGAATCCACCGTACGCACCCTCTATTCCGTAGAAGTGGAAGAGCAGGGAGAAAATGATCTGGTGATCCGGGTCTGTGGTAATGGCTTCTTATATAATATGGTAAGGATCATTGCCGGAACCCTGTTAGATATCGGACAGGGAAAACGGGACCCCATGGATATTTTTACGATCCTCGAGGCAAAAGACCGCAGTGCAGCGGGACCTACCGCACCGGCCCATGGACTGACGCTGATGAAATACGAGTTCCTGTGACAGTTCAGCATGCGTCATCCGCAAAGCCGCGTTATTACATTTTACGGCTGAACTGTAAAAAGTTTTAAAATTATCTTGACACTAATTGCCTGGTGCCATATAATATATGACTGTGACAGTGTTTCAATATGCTGAGTCAAAGCCCCGACGAAGCATTGAAATATAGTATTCAACCGTTTTGGAAAGAAGTAAAATGTAGCCGGACATCTGCAGATTACCATCGGACCAGAACACTGAAAAAGTCGATCACGAATCGGCGAAAGTAATATGGAGGGAACATAATGAAAACATTTATGGCTAGTCCAGCTACAATCGATAGAAAATGGTATGTAGTAGACGCTACTGACATGACCTTAGGCCGTCTGGCATCTGAGGTTGCTAAAGTGCTGAGAGGCAAGAATAAGCCTATCTTCACTCCTCACATCGACTGCGGTGACAACGTTATCGTTATCAATGCTGAGAAGATCAAAGTAACCGGTAAGAAGATGGATCAGAAGGTATATTATCATCATTCCGATTACGTTGGTGGCTTAAAAGAAGCTACCCTGAGAGAAAAGTTAGCAAAGAAGCCTGAGCAGGTTATCGAACTTGCAGTTAAGGGCATGCTTCCCAAGGGACCTTTAGGAAGACAGATGTTCACCAAGCTTCACGTATATGCAGGACCTGAGCACAAGCATGAGGCTCAGAAGCCTGAAGTACTGACATTCTAAAGGACTGAGAGGAGGAAAATAAATCATGGCTAAAACAGAAAGATACTACGGAACCGGTAGAAGAAAGAAATCCATCGCCAGAGTATATTTAGTACCCGGTAATGGTAATATTACAATCAATAAGAGAAGCATTGATGAGTACTTCGGTCTGGAGACTCTGAAGGTTATCGTTCGTCAGCCTCTGGCAGCTACTGAGACTGCTGAGAAGTTCGATGTTCTGGTTAACGTTCGCGGTGGCGGATACACCGGCCAGGCTGGTGCAATCAGACACGGTATTTCCAGAGCTCTGCTTCAGGTAGACGGCGATTTCAGACCCGTTCTGAAGAAGGCTGGATTCCTTACCAGAGACCCTCGTATGAAGGAAAGAAAGAAGTACGGCTTAAAGGCTGCTCGTCGTGCACCTCAGTTCTCAAAGAGATAATTCAACCGAATATCGAAAAAGAGCAACAGACCCCGAAAATCCAGTATTTTCGGGGTTTTATTTATATTCTGAAAATCTATCAGACACCCTCAAAACACACGAAAATGTTCCGGTAACTAACAGGTAACACACAGGTAACTAACACGAAAACAGGTGTCTTGTGCAATACTTTTGAAATCTTGTGCAAGACACATTTTTGCATGAAAAAAGGGCGATTCAATCACCCTTTTCTTTGCAGTATTCAATGATACATGACCGGACATCTTTTTTCGTCCGGCAGTGACAGGAATGACCGTCCTTGAATATGATGTCATATCCGTCGTGCATGTTTCCAGTGATTCCGGAAATCATTTCCCTGTTCTTTTCTGCGACCTGCATCGTGTCGAACATTCCGCACTGGTCTTTTCTGACAAGGTCTTGAATGTATGCGTTGATAGACATTCCTTTGTCTGCTGCGAGCGTCCGGATAATATCTTTCATTCCTTTAGGAACTGCGAGATTTATTCGTTCATAATGCTCTTTATAAAAATTATTCTTGTATTCTGTTCTGTTCATGACATCACCATCCATCAAATCAAATTGATTGCCTCAAGTTTGGTCGGGAGTTCAATGTGGGTGTAGACGTTTTCGGTCACACCCTGTCCTTTATGCCCGACAATTTTCTTGATAAATCTCTCGTCAACTTCCTTTTCGGTGAGGAGAGAGATGCAGGTGTGTCTTGTATCATGCGGGCGGTGTCCGTCATAGACAGGTTCTTTTTTCGTTTCATCAATGACGAATTTCCCGAAACCGAACTCAAGCATCAGAGGAATCCAGTAAGAATCATAATAATTCCGGTACTGAAAAGGTTCGTCGTCGGGTGTACAAATCAGATGGTCACATTTCCGGTTCATCCAGTATTCAAAGAACGGTACAATCTTTTCAGCGATGGGAACCTCTCTGATTCCTGCCTCTGTTTTGGATTCTTTCACATAGAACCATCGTTCATCAAGATGGATGTCCTTTTTCTCAAGGTCGAGGAGTTCCCCGATACGGACACCGGAATAAATCATAATAAGAATGACGGTCACATATATGTTTGAATCCTTGCATTTCCACAGAATAGAAATCTCTTTCTTTGAAAAAGGTTTACGGTTGTATGCGTTCGGATTTCCCGCCTTGCTTATATCGACGTATCTGACCATGTCTCTTTTATCTTGAGACACAATCTCGTGAATGACAGCATAGTCATACATGAGACCCCACAGGATTTTCAAGGTTTTAAGTGTGGGAGTATTTTTTCCGGAGTTATCGACGACACTTTGCAGGTGATCCAGTTTGATGTCAACAAATCTCATTTTCCACAGGGGTTTCGATGTGTTAAAAGCAGCCTTATAACCATTCGTGTCCTTGATTTTTTCAAAATGGATTTCCGACCAATTCTCATATACTTCCTCGAAAGTAATAGTTGCATGGTGCAAATCAAAGGGGTCTTTGTTATATTCCGCTAATGCGGTGAGAGCATCTTTGCGTGTCGGGTAATATCCGACGGTTATATATAATTGTTTTGATTTTCCGGTTATAGGGTCAATTTCCCACCCCTTTGTCTTTTTTGCTACATAGGGATTTCGTCGGTTTCCGGATAATTTATAGACCGACCCGAACCCGTTCGGTAGTTTCATAAAATCACCATCCTAAAAAAGAGTATAAAAAATAAAACCAATGCAAAAAGCACGGTTTTATGATAGAATGGTGTTTGCAGGAACATTCTGTCAGTGCCTTTTGCAGTAGCATGAGACGGAGGTTTCACAAAGGCGATTCGTGTTGCAGCACGGGTCGTCTTTTTTGTTACGATTTTTTATATTTTCGACCGATGACGATTGAAAATATACCTCCGACAATCGCAACAGCACCGCCAAGCGGAGCAATTAACAACAAAACAAGACCGACGAGGATAAGCAAAGCACCGATAACGGTGAATATTGCACTATATACACGATTCGTCTTGCTTGATTCTGCGTTTTGAACAGGAGCAGGAATGACATCAGAAACCGTTGCAGCAGTCGAGGATTCATTTTCGTTTGTCTCCGGAGCAGAATCGTATATATCTATACTGATAACACATCCATATTTCAGACCGGAATCACCTCCGGTGATGTCATCAACAGAAACAGCAAAATAACAATCTTTATATTTCTGATAGATTGTCGCAGCCAATTCTTTCGAGACATGTCCGATGCAGTTTCCGAGAGCATCCGTCACAGCATAGGCGGGTTCATTTTCGTATTCATGATAATTCAGCAACAGAGCCTCTCCAACAGACAAGCCGGAAATGATGTCCTGTCTGCTTGTTCCGTCATCATTATCAAATGACACTCCGACAACTCTCGTTGTCATGCTTTTCAAAAGTTCACTCATGAAAACACCTCCATTCTACAAGTGAATAACGCATACTGTACTCTTTTCATTGTGAAAGGAGGTGGACAGGATGCAAATTCGTTTGTGGGAAATGAGAACCGCAAAAGGTCTCACATTGATGGAGTTGGCGAAGAAATCCGGAATCGGAAAATCGACGCTCAACAACATCGAAAACGGCAAGGTGTCACCGACATTGTTTCAACTTGAAACGATAGCGATTGCACTGGAGGTCAGAATCACAGACCTGTTTGAATCCGAGTACAAATAAAATTATTATAGCATGATGTGACGAATGGTCGTCCGTTCGGGGAGATATTTCCACAATTATGGAAATGATGTCCGATTTTTCCACAATCATGGAAAAATGTGCTATTCTGTACTACGGAAAGGGGTGGTGTTCCCTTGCATTACAAAGAGACTATCATTGAGTTAGTCGGTAAGATACAAAGCGAAAAAGTCCTCAAGAGGATATATAAATTCGTTTTATATCTGTACACCCACGAGACTGGCAGTTGAAAAAGACTGTCAGTCTTTTTTTATTTCACGCAGGTATTTCATCGAATCGTCCTCCGACAAGATTTTGCGTCCGAGCAAATAACCGGAAAGACTACACAAACGCTGAACCTGTTCCTCGTCATCAAGCATGTTAAACATTTCAAGCAAAATCAACTCTCGACGAGTGAGAGAATATAAATCAGATGTTTTTTCATCATTTCTCCTCTCTCAATGAAATGTAATAATCAACAAGTCTGTCAAATGCCTTGATGTCATCATCAGAAGCATACAAGAGCATTTTTATCATATTTTTGCGGGTCTCATTTTCGCCCGCCATGATGCGGTCGATTCTTTCAAAAAAGTCATCGTCGGTCTCGACGAACATTTCTCCCTCTCCAGTGGTCAACCACATATAATCAACACCGAACTCTCGACAGATAGATTTTGTCATCTGTTCGGTGAGGTTGCGGTTTCCTTTTTCTATATTGGAAATTGCAACTTTTGTCACTCCAAGTCTATCACCGAATTTCTCAAGAGTAAGACCGAGGGAATTTCGCACCTCTTTGATTCTTTCGCCTTGTGTCACATGCGTCACCTCCTTATTTGCTATAAGGATAACACTGAAAAACAGAAAAATCAATAAAAAAGTAATCAGAGATAACAAAAAAGTGTTGACAAAGTAATCGGAGATAAATATAATGTAATCAAAGATAACAAACAGGAGGACAAAAACATGAAATCAAATACAAAGCAGGTCAGAGACGCAGTCAAGAATTTAATCATTGAAAAGGGTGCAAACAACATCCTCAATCGCCACATCACAGAGGTGGTTGAAAGAATCGGTTGTACATACTGCGACGTGCAGAACGCAATGAGTTATTTCAGATACTCACCGCAACAGGCAAAATTTAGAGAGTGCTACTTCTAAAGGGTAGCACCTCAAACAAAGGGCAGGAGGAACGGAAATGGAAAAAGAAAGATATTTGAAATATGTGAAAATCTGCGAGAGAGCAGAAAGGATGAAAATTGATACAGGTGATCGCATGGGAACACTGATGGACATTGAGAGTGCAGACAAGAAATTCAACATGAGACTGGATGACTGGTTGCAAGCGGATGATTTCAATTTCACACATGACTATTGCGGTATTCAAAACAATATAAAACGAGGAGAGTTTCCGGCAACGGATTTCGGATTTTTTCTCCCAAGATTCGCAGGTACACACTAAAAGCCGAAACGGGGCAGCAGTCGCCCCGTCAGCGTCCGGATGGCGACCGACGCTCTGACGATGGCAAGCCGAAAGACAGCGTCGGAATACCGTGAGAAACATGGCAGCGGGTGAACTTGCTAAAAGGTTCATAGTTGGATGACAGGTTTTCGGTGACTTTTTAAGGCGAAAAGACACAACACGGTAAATTCAGCCGGAACAGAGGCGAGGTCATGAACAGACCGAGAGAGCCTCCACAGGAGGAAACAGGATGCAGGAAATGAAATATTTCAACGAGGGAAATGATTGCGACATCTGCAAAAACCAACTCATGACAGGACGAGACGGAACGGTCGAGGATTGCAGGAGGAGACAGAACGGGTTGTCATGCAGATTCGAGGAGCGTGACATTCGGACATGTCCGGTGTGCGAACACGAGGTTGATCGTGAGGAAATGTATTTCACAAAGGATTGTCATGGAATCCCGTTCAGACTGGTGTGTGACAGATGCTATCAGAGAATCATGTCAAAGGGATATGACGGTGAATATTACACAGAGGCAGACGAACAGATTGAGGATGACTATTGAGAGCCGAAACGGGCAGCAGTCGCCCGTCTGCGTGGGATGACCGCCCACGCATTGACAAGGCAGGTCAGAACAGGAGGTCAGACGGATGGAAGTCGGACGTATATTGCCAACCGAGGCAGCAGTCATATTGAATGTATCACCGCAATTCATCCGAATAGCGATGCAGCAAGGGAAACTCCCTATCGGAACAGCGGTGCAGATGTCATCAATATGGACTTATCACATTTCGGAGAAACTGCTTGCAGATTATTCCGGAAAAGACATACAGGCAGAACTTGAGAGAATCAGAGGAAAGAGAGGAGCGTGACATATATGTCAAAGGATGAAAGAAAAGAAATGATTGAGAATATCGCAGAGCGGTTCACACAGATGGATGACGTTGACAAGTCCTATATTGCCGGATATATGGCAGGAAAACAGGAGGAACGTCAGAAATGGGAGCAGCAGGGAAAGACAGCGGTTGCAACAGCGTGAGGATGACTTGTGTTTGATACGGAGGGGGCGATTTACGAGGAATACACCTAAAAAATGAATATGCAGAGCATGAGAAAAAAGAGCAAAAAGAAAGGAGACCGTTGCAGCGGTCTCCCGTTTAGCAGTCTGTGTCAGACGCTTAAAACCTAAAAATATTATAGCAAATCTGACACCATATTGCAAGCATGAAAAAGCGGGGGAAACCCCGTGATTCAAAGGGTTTCAGACCCTTTTGACGACCTTGTGATGGATAGTAACAAGTCGTTGAAAAGTATATATAAGGGCAGCAGGAGGAACGGTGTCAGAATGGCAAAGAGAAAGAAAGGGATGACGTTCATCCCGTATGACTATGAGGCAGCATACAACAAGAGCCTTGAGGATATGCACGAGTTCTTTGTTGAGCAGATGTTCAAGCATGGGAAAAAGGTTGTATATGCACTCAAGGAGATACGAGCAGGAGACCAGTTCGAGGTTGAGATATATCCACAGTTCAAGAAAATGGATGAAGTACCTCCGGAGGGTCGGAGTATCAAAAAGGACAATGACAAGGCTCAAAGGAATCTGAATGACAAGAACGCAAGGAAATATGTGGAGCGTCTTATCAATGAGAATTTCACGGACAGGGATTTGTGGCTCACGTTTACATACGACAATGAGCATCTCCCTCCGGACGGAGACATCGACGCAGCAATCAAGAACGTGCAGAAATTCATCAGACGGGTGAATTATCAGAGAAAGAAAAGGGGTCTCCCGAACGCAAGATATGTCTATGTGACCGCCTACAATCCGACAGAGGAAATCCGGTGGCATCATCACATTGTCATGGATGGCGACATGGACATGGATGTGGTTGAGGGGTGTTGGAAACAGAGCAGCAGGAACGAGGTTCGGAGGCTGCAAAAGGACGAGAACGGTTTGACCGGAATGGCAAAGTATATCGTCGAGGAAAAGAACAGAGTGAAATCGGAGAAACGATGGAACTCCTCACAGGGATTGAGAGACCCCGACATCAAGGTGGTTCATTCCAAGAGACCGACAGCAAAAGCCGGAGGATATAAGAAAATCGGAACATACGTCGAGACCATGAGAAAAGGACATGAGCAGGTTCGTGAGCAGATGTTGAAATGGTATCCGGATTTTGATTTTACGGATGCGGGAATCTATTACAACGATTTCAACTCAATGTTCTACATACGGGCGAGAATGAGGAAACGGAGGAAGCAATGAAAGCAAAAAGAAAGAGAAGAATGAGCAGGAGGAGACGGGAACGGACATATATTGCGGTGATGGTATTACTGGAGATCGCTGTGAGCATAGGTCTGACACGCTCTGTCATGCGAGATGACAAGGAATTTGAGGAGTATGAGCAGCAGTCGCAGGAGTTCAATGCACGGATGCAGAGAATCGACGAGAAAAGAGAGGCATCCGGGCAAAATGCAATGCTTGAGCAGGTGCGAACATGGCAGCAGGAGCAGGACACAGAACCGGACAAGTATGCAGTATTTGACACCATGTCAGCAGACTGGGGAGGCGAGGAGGATGGATTCGTGCTCTATGAGATACCGGAGGAATACAGTCGGACAGGTGGCTATTATCCGGAAAAGATGCAGGTATATACATATTGCGTCTGTAAGAAGTACGGGGTCAGATATGACCTTGTGGTCGCTCTGATTGAGAAAGAATCCGGATATAAATTCGACAAGGTTGGTGACGATGGTCATTCTATCGGGTACATGCAGATATATGAGGAGTGCCACAGAGACAGGATGGAGCGTCTGAACGTCACAGACCTCACGAACCCATATCAGAACGTACTTGTCGGGATTGATTACCTGTCGGAACTGATTGAGAGATACGGAACGATTCAAGATGCACTTGCAGCGTATAACTACGGGGAGCAGGGAGCAAAACAGCACCTATGGAAAAACGGAATCTATGTGTATGAGTACAATCAGACCATCATGAGCCGGATGAAAGAAATCGAGGAGGAACTGGAGCAGGATGCAGGTGATTGAGAGGATTCTGCACATGTTGAGGGTCAAGGATTGCAGACATGCGTGTCTGTTCTGCGAATATTATGACATGTGCAAGCAGGAGACAGGCAGCAGGAAAGAGGTGAAAGAGAATGAACATGAGATATGCAATGAGAAGTGAGGACACGGAGCAAATCAATGTCGTGTCGTGGGCGAACTGGAATGTGAACCGCTATCCGGAATTAAAATGGCTGCATCATGTACCGAACGGAGGCAGCAGGAACAAGCAGGAGGCGGTCAAACTCAAACAGATGGGTGTCAAGGCGGGTGTATCTGATTTATGCCTCCCGTACCCGAAAGGACTGTACTGCGGACTGTACATCGAGATGAAATTCGGTGATAACAGGCAGCAGGAGACACAAAAAGAGTTTCTTGCGGACATGGCAGCAGCAGGACATTTCGTCGCAACCTGCTATTCAGCAGAGGAGGCGGTCAAAGTCCTTGAGGAATATTTGAAATTGCCATCGGGAGAGAAAGTGGAAAGCATATATCGAGATATAGCGAGATACACAGCAGACGACAAGGTGAGAAAGGGAATAGAAATGAATTTGATGTCATTCCCGAACAACAGCATCCTCAAGAACGGGGAAATCAAAGAGAGCAAACCGAGAAAGAAATGAGGAGGTGCAGCAGGATGACGGTCAAGGATGTTATGACGTTGCTTGAAAGTCCGGACAGGGTTCGGGTCATCAAGGACGGTGAGGAGATATACAACCAGTATTTCGCAAACATGGAGGTTGACAAGGACATCGTCGCACAGATAGGAGATGCAGAGGTCAAGAGATTCCGAGCAATTCCGGAGATCACTCACAGGAAATACAAGGAACTGGGTCTCATTGCACCGATGAAACCGGAGGAGACACCGGACTATTCTTTCAGAGATTTGCAGATGTGTTTGTATCTTACAATCACGATATAGCAGGGAGGTGAGGACATGAGGAAAATCATCATTGTGGCAGCAGTCGTCGTCATAGCACTGGGAGCAGGGTTCACATATACACTCTACAAGGTGGGCGAGGGGATGCACCTGCACCGCTGCGGATGGCGACAGCCGGATGACAGAGGTTTCATGTAACAGGTAACAAGAGGATAACAGGAGGAACAGGAAAATGAGAATTATTGCAGTAATGTCACCGAAAGGTGGAATCGGAAAGACAACGACATCGGATGCGATCGCCTACATGTTGGGAGAGGAGCAGGAGAAACGTGTTCTCATTCTCGACGGAGACCCGCAGGGAGATACGTCAAAGACATTCGAGGCATACGAGCCGGAGGGAACGGGAATGAGTGAACTGCTTGAGCGTCATGTGAGCGTGGGTGGGTCATACCGGACAACGGACTTGATAAGACCCACACAGTACAGCCACATTGACATCATTCCTGCAAACGGGTATCTCATGCAGACAGACATGAAACTGCTGCTCAAGCAGGAGGCAAATCAAGTCACGAGGTTGCGGGATGCACTGGAGGAAATATCCGAGGCATACGACTATTGCATTTGTGATTGCGGTCGTCTGCTTGATATGGTGGTCATCAACATTCTACTGACAGCAGAACTCGTCATTGCACCCGTAAAGGTCGGAGGATATGAAAACGAGGCGATTCACAATTTGCAGGAGCAGGTTGACGACCTGCGGGAAATCAATCCGGAACTCCGAATCAAAGGTCTTGTGACCATGAGACAGAAAAACAAGACATCACTGGATTTCGAGGAGTGGATGAAAACCAGTTCCGGATTTGACATGTTCGTCACACCGATTCGTCGGTCGATTGTAGCGGAAAAGGCATCCATGAGAATGGCAGTCCTCCCGCAGTTTTCAAAGAACTGCATCGTGTCACAGGACTATCGCAATGTGGTTCATGAATTACTCAAGGAAATGGAGGGGTGAGTGTGGGAAAGAGAAAAATCACTTGTAACAACAATTCATGCAAGCACCACACTAATGGAGGATGCGACACCTGCATAACTCTTGATGGTTCGGGAAAGTGCAAATCGTTTGAAAAAGGTTTTGCATATTACTTTCACATCGTATGGGATGCACTGGACAATAAAAATTTCATTGACATGGTTGAGATTCTCATGAATCCGGATTTGAAAACAGGATTGTTTTATGTGATGGAGTGCTATGATTTGGGATTCGGTGAGATGGAATGGGGAACGTGCCGGATGGTCATGCTCAAGGACGGGGAAGAGGGAAAACCTCTGAAATACGAGGAAATCATTGAGCGCGAGATAAACATGGAAAAGTTTTCAAAGCATCTTGAAAATTTCAACAATGGAATAATACCACGGATGCAGCAGGAGCAGGATGCAGCAGGGCAGCAGGACACGGAGGAAAAAGAGTTCGGGTGGTTGTCTCCGACGGGTGTATTCACTGAATCACCGTTCGGAACTCACGAGGAATCAGCAGAACAAATCTGTGAGGAAAAAGGGTTCACGGAGGAATATTGGAACTGGGTGAAAGAAAATAGAGACAATAAAATTAACCATCTCATGAGAGATTTTCTGTCAGAGGTAAAGGGATATTGCTTGATTCACAATCCATCCGGATATACCGGATATATAGTGACAAACATGAAAAATCTGACAAAGCAACAGAAAGAGTTTTTATACGGTTATTTCATGGATATGGGAGACCGATTCAAAGCGGAACAATTCGTTGATTTTGATTAGAGAGGAGATTTGAACATGAGCGGTTTTTGCAGATGGTACGGAAAAGACATGGAGGATGTGACGGAACACGAACAGGAACAGTGCGAGGAGAACGGTCAAGACTGTCGTGAATGTCCGGATTTAGTGATAAAGGAACAGGAGGCAGCAGGACATGAACGATACAATACAGATTCTTGAATTATTCGGGGGGATTGGTTCGCCTCGATGTGCCTTGAGAAATTTGAACATCCCAACAAAAGCAATCGACTATGTGGAGATCAATGAAAAAGCAGTCCGGTCATACAATTCGATGTTCCGTGAGGAATTAGAATATAAAACACAGACGGTCGTCGGATGGAATCTGAAACCGGATATTTTGATTCATGGTTCGCCTTGCCAAGACATGAGCATCGCAGGACATCAAGGGAAAGCGACAGGAGACGGGAGAATCAACAGAGGGAAAGGTTCAGACGAGGGGGAGCGGAACACGTTCCTCTCTCATGTGGGAGACAATACATATCATTGAGAATATGGGAGAATGGCGACCTCGCTATGTGATATGGGAAAACGTGAAGAATGTGAAATCAAAGTACATGAGACCGAATTTCGACAGATACATGGTTGAGATGGAAAAACTGGGGTACACGAATAATTATGCGGTTTTAGATGCAAGAGAGTTCGGATTGCCACAGGCGAGAGAAAGAGTGTTCACGATTTCTGTTCTGAATGGTGAAAAATTTGAGTTCGATGACCTCATAAGGACACCGATGCGAAACCTGCAAGAGTTCCTTGAGGATGACGTTCCGGACATCTACGATGTGACACAACCGTCCGTCCTTGCATGTATCGGAGAAAAAGGAATCCGGAGAGCGACGGTCATCAAAGATTGTGCATATACAATCACAACAAGGCAAGACCGGACACCTGCACAGGTCATCGACCGAGGAGATGGACGGTATCGGTATTTGACAGAGCGTGAGTGTTGGAGATTGATGGGATATTCAGACGAGGATTTTGACAGGGCGAAAGCAGTTCAAGAGAGAAACGGGAAATATTACAAGGCTTTATATGACCAAGCAGGGAACAGCATCGCAGTTCCGATATTTGAGAGCATATTCAGAAAGATAATTTTGCAGGAGGTAGCATGAGAGCGACAGAAAGAGAGGATTGAACATGGGAAACATCATAAACACAGCACCGTGCCGATTCTGCGGACAGATGGTGCAGATTGACAGCGAGGAGAAATTGACACAGCCACAGGCAGAGGAACAGGCGACAATGTCCTGCACATGCGAACAGGCGGTTGAGTATCAGAAAGAGAAACAGAGGAAAGAAAAGGCGATGCAGAACGTCGCTGCATTGTTCGGAGAGGCAGCAGCACCGGAAAAGAGATGCAGTGAGGGCATCGTGAACATTCTCAAGGCAGCAGTTGAGGAGATATACACCGGAGGACTGGCAAAGGTCACTCTGAACCTCCGAGGGGGGGGTCAAAGCATCTATATCACAGAATAGCAAAGGCGAGATAAACGTCGAGCGTACAGAGACCAAAAAGCAGAAATTAACAGAATAGGGGAGCGGATGCGTGTGACCGAAAGAGAGATATGCGGGTCATTCCGGAGAGCGGAGAATCAAAAGCAACAGATTCAGATTTTGACGGAACTGACCTGCAAGAGCAAATATCAGATAATCGGTATATTGCTGCGGAATGGCGAGAAAGTACCGAAAAGCATCGAAAACCAGTTATACAAGAGACTGGACGCACTCGACGCACAGATTTTCGAGTGTGAAATGGAATACAAAGAAATCGTGACCGCACTGACGGGAGAAAACAGGAGGAAAGAACATGGCAACAGGATTCAGCGTCATGGACGCACTGAACAAGAACAGTAAGGCAGGAGTTGACGAATCACCGAGGGCGAGATTCCGGACAAAGGACATTTCAATTTTCAAGATGTACCGGAACAAACTCAATTTCTACGATTTAGCAGATATTGAGGAACTGGCAGGAGACATCCTCATGTATGGTCTCAAACAGAATCTTGAGGTTGTATTTGAGCCGAATGAGCAGGGTGAATATAGAATCGTCGCAGGTGAGAGACGGTGGCTTGCACTCAAGCACCTTGTCGAGCAGGGATATAAAGATTTTGAGATTGCAACCTGCAAACTGACCACACCGCAGGACGAGGACGAGGAGCAGGTGGAAATCATCATCGCAAACGCATACCGGACAAAGTCTCTCAAGGATGTCATCGAGGAGGAACAGCGTCTCAAAGCGTGTCTTGAGCGTATGAAAACGGATGGGAAGAAAATCAAGGGATATGACCTCCAGTCCGGTCGCCTCCGTGATGTCATCGCCTCAATGCTCAAGATGTCAAAGACCAAGATCGCACAGATTGAGAGCGTCAACAACAATCTGATTCCGGAGTTTCGGGAGGAACTCAACAACGAGCGTCTCACATTTTCCGCAGCGTATGAGTTGAGCGGGATGTCTCCGGAGATGCAGCAGGAGGCACTTGCAAAGTACAAGGAAAACGGAGAATTGTCCTATACGGAAATTAAGGACATGAAATCACCGCAGAAACAGGAGCAGGATGCAGCAGGGCAGCAGGACACCGTGTCAGATTCAGACACAGCAGGACAGCAGTCGTCCGAAAACAGCATGAATCCTCCGGAGGAAAAGAAAGCGGGTGACGATTATGAGACACCGCATCCGGAGGGAATCACATCAATCTGCTATTCCTGCACCGAATACGAGACCTGCAACGTAAAGACCGGAACATGTACCTCATGCGACCAGTACAAGAACCGTGCAGAGGCATACAAGACAGACGAGCAGAGATATAACGAGGAGCAGGATGCAATCGACAGTGAGACGAAAAAGAAACTCCGTGAACAGGCAGAGGAGGAGAAGATGAACAACCTCCCGTCAGACACACAGGAGAACGGTAAGAAAGTGCATCACATTAAACTGGGAGCGACATTTTTTGAGGAGGTTGCATCAGGAGAAAAGACATTTGAACTCCGGAAGAATGACAGAGGCTATAAAAAAGGCGACATCCTTGAGATGATGGAGTTCAAGGACGGAAAGAACACAGGACGCACCGTGAGAGTGCTTGTGACATATATCCTTGAGGAGTTTGCAGGTCTTGAGGACGGATATTGCATCATGGCAACATCACTCATGAAAGAGGATGCTGAATGATGACGGTGAAATAAGGAGGAAAAGGCAATGGATGACATCAGACGAGGAGAGATATTCTATATCGCACGAGGGGGGGCGACGAACGGGAGTGAACAATTTGCGGACAGACCCGCAGTCGTAGTCAGCAATGACGAGAACAATAAACACTCCGGAGTGATTGAGGTTGTGTACATGACGACACAGCCAAAAACAGATCTCCCGACACATGTGACTATCCGCAGCACCGGAAGAATATCCACAGTTTTGTGCGAACAGGTGTCGTCGGTATCGACCGAGCGTGTGAATAACTATATCGGGCAGGTATCAGAGCAGGAAATGAAAAACATTGACATCGCTCTCATGATTTCCTTGCAGTTGGATAATGGCGGGAAATCATCAAAGCAGTACAATGAGACGATACAGAGGCAGCAGGAGGAAATCGACAGCCTAAAAAGGGAAATTGAGACGTTACAGCAGGAATGTGATGACAGAATCGCAGAAATTGAACAGGATGCAGCAGTGTATGTCGAGGAGAACAGGAAAGTTGATGCAAGCAGACAATCAGAGGACATCATCAAGGTTCAGACCGAGCGTGACACATTCAAGGCACTATATGAGCAGTTATTTGAGAGGCTGCTGACTATGGGAGGAACAGGAAATTGAAAAAAGGACAATTAAAAGCATTATTCATCGAGGCAAAGGGAACAGGTCAGAAATATATTGGTGTAATGATTCAGACAGAGGGCAGCAGTGAACCGGAGGTCATCATCAATCCGAAAGAGAATTTCAATGCAAAATTCGACTATTACATGGCAGCGTATGACGATGATTTGATTCTGATTGCAGCAAAAGAAAAAAAGGACATCAGAATCACGGGAGCAGCAGCGGGAGCATCGTTCGAGGACATCCAGTCACAACTCATTGATGAAAAAGCGTCATCCGGATGGAAAGAACAGATTGCGGATGCGGTGGACAGGGTTGTCGATAAGATGCTGAAAGAAACTCCTCCGGAAACGGAGGAGGAGAGACAGAACTGCGAGACCATGAGAGAGACAATCAAAGGAATGTTCCTCACGCAGAGACGTTCAAAGACAGAGGCAGCGTTCATCATCGAGAATATTGACAGATACGAGGAATTGTTTGAAATCTGCATGAATGGAGATGATGCACAGTTCAAAAAGGGCATCACGGAATTGCAGAAAGCACAGAATGAGTATATTTTGCAGAAAGAGAGGGAAAACGGATGAACAAGGTCATTTTGATGGGTCGTCTCACGAGAGACCCGAATGTCAGATACTCACCGAGGAATAATTCACAGGAGGAAATGGCGATCGCACGGTATACACTTGCGGTTGACCGTAGAGGAGCAAAAGACGGGCAGCAGTCAGCGGATTTCATTTCCTGCGTTGCGTTTGGACGAGATGGAGAGTTCGCAGAAAAATATCTCAAGCAGGGAACGAAAGTGGTTGTCACTGGACGGATTCAGACGGGGTCATATACGAACAGAGACGGTCAAAAGGTCTATACCACGGACGTGATTGTCGAGGAACAGGAATTTGCAGAGAGTAAGAAAGCAGCAGGGCAGCAGGACGGGAACAACGGAGGGTATTCGGATGCAGGTGACGGTTTTATGAATATTCCGGACGGAATCGACGAAGAACTCCCTTTCAATTAGGTGCGGAGGAGGATGGAGACATGGGATTCGTGGAAAAGGTGAAAAACGTCATTTCAAAACTGCGGGCAGCGGGAAAGACAGAGAAAGAGGTGTCTGAAATCATCGAACAGGCAGCAGAGGCAGCAACGGTCTTGAAAAAGACGGAATCTCCGGAACATCCGGAGAAAATCAAGGCAGCAGGAGGAGAAAACCTGCAAGATGCTCTTTTGAAAGTGGGAATCAGTGCAAAAGTGGCATTGACCGCATTTGAGAGAATATACAGACCGAGGAGACAGGAAAAGTCGAATAATTGGAGGAAATATCATGGATTGCCTCTGAAAAGGTCAAAAGGAGGAAAACGACGTGGAGACAGAAAAAGAAATGACAGCAATTCAGAAAACACAGGTATATCTTGAGAATTATCGGGAAATAGAGCGATATATCAAGGATGCAATTTCGGAAGTATCACAGATTGACGATGTATCAAGATATAACATTTCGGCAGAGAAAGCGTTCCTCCAGTCTATCAGAGAGTGTAAGGCAGAGACGGTCATTCTGTTCGAGCACATGAAAAAGGCTCTTGCATCGCTGAAAGAGGATGCAGAGGCAGCAGGTGAGGGGTACAAGTACGACGCACTTGAGGCAGTATATATCAAGGGCAAGTCATACGAGGATATTGTGAGGGAGACAGGATGCGGAAAGAACTCACCGAAAAAGTGGTGCAGATCAATGACAGAACGTCTCTCAATCAAATTATTCGGTGCAAAAGCAATCGAAAATGACAAAATCGGAGTGAAATGAGAGTGAAAACGGGGTGAAATGAGGGTGATTTCGGGGGTAAAAAGTGGGTGAACAAAAGCAAATATAAACGTGCTAATATGATAACGTGAACAGTTGAGTGAGCGATTGCAGAGATGCAGTCGCTTTTTTCTTGCCTGTTTGCCCTCCTGTTATATGCGGGCAGCAGGACACTATCATGTGCGATGTATGCCCGCCTCTTGAAAAGCATGAGAGGCAGCAGGAGACCGATGGACAGAGAGGAGTGAGCAGTGTGTTATTGAAAGCATGTAAGGGATGCGGTCGCCTTATCCCACAGGCATTGACCATGTGCGAGCAGTGCGAGGCAAGGCAGCAGTCAAGGCATGTGACATACAACAATACACGCAGAGACCCACGAGCAGCAGAGTTCTATCTGTCAAAGGAATGGCGGGAGTTGAGACCTGTCATCATGAGTGTGTATGAGTATGTGGATATATATGCTCTGTATGTTGAACACCAGTTGATAACACTGAAAGATTCAGACCCCATCCACCACATCATAGAACTTGAGGAGGACTGGGAGCAGAGGTTGAACCCATTGAACTTGATACCCTTGAGCCATCGGACACACAACACAATCACAGCACTATATAAACAGAGCAATGCAAGCATGAAAGCAACACAGACACAGTTGAGGTCGCTGATTGATTACCATTTCAAAGAGGCAGGGGGATATGAAAAAGTTTTATGTGACCGTTTCCTAGTCGCACCCCCCCTTTTCTTTGGAGAAAACTCCCCACGAGAAAATCAAGACGCAGGGGAGTGACGAAAGGGTGTCAGAATGTGACACGAAACTCGTGAACACTGGACGGAAAGGGGGTTGATGCTGCATGGCAGGACAGAGACAACCGACCGATTTGGTGGTCATGAAAGGAAAAAAACACCTCACAAAAGCAGAGATTGAGGCGAGAAAAAATGCAGAGGTGGTCGCCCCGAACGACAAAGTCAAGCCTCCGGCATATTTGACACAGGAACAGAAAAAGAAATTCCGGAAATTGTCAAAAGAACTGCTTGAAATCAAACTCATTGCGAATGTGGATTGTGATGCACTGGCGAGATTACTGATTGCACAAGACCAATACATCGAGATAACGGACAAAATCAGAGAAACTCCGTTGATGGTAGATGTTCCGGTCTATGAGATGCAGGAGAATCCGGACACAGGAGAAAAGGAACGTGTACAGGTCGGAACACGAGAGGTTGTGAACGGTGAGAGAGAGCGTCTCATGATTATACAAGACCGCTGCATGAAACAGTGTCGGCAGGGGGCATCGGATTTCGGAATGACGGTCAGCAGTCGGTGTAGGTTGGTAGTTCCGAAAGCAAAGGAAACAAAACCGGAGAACAAATTCGCCAAGTATGCGAGTTCATAAATGACAGCAGGGGCAACAGTGACCGACCGTTGCACACAATACGCTCTTGATGTCGTTGCAGGTGTCATCGTCGCAGGTGAATATGTCAAACTGGCATGTCTAAGGCATCTTGACGACCTTGAAAAAGCAAAAGCAGCACCATACAGATTCTATTTCGACGTTGAAAAGTCCGAGGAAATCATCAATTTTGCGGAAGAATTAACGATCGCAGAGGGTGACGAACAGGAGAATGTGACAGCGTACCCGTTCCAGTGTTTCATTTTGGGGTCATTGAACGGGTGGAGGACGAAAGAAAAGGGTCACAGACGGTTCAGAACGTCCTATGTGCAGTTAGGAAGACAGAACGGAAAATCGTTCATCAACGGAATTTTAGCGTGTTACTATGGCAATTTTGACGGGTACAAATACGGAAAAATCTTTTGTACTGCGACAAAACAAGACCAAGCGAACATTGTTTTTGATGAAATTGTAAAATTCATCAATTCCGACGAGGATTTGTCGGAGTGGTTCAAGGTGCATGAGCATAATCACACGATAGATTGTCTCTGTACACATTCGGAAATCAAGGCATTATCCGGAGACACCAAGTCACTGGACGGACACCGTGCATATTTGGGAATCGTTGACGAATACCACGCTCACAAGACAAATCAGATGTACAAACTGCTTGAGGGCGGTATCAAGAAATTAAAATCCGCACTGATCTCCGTCATAACAACAGCAGGGTTCGATTTGAAATCGCCTTGCTACAAGTTATATGAGTATTGCTGCAATCTGCTGAAAGGTGTGTTTGAGAACGACAGTCAGTTCGTGTATATAGCACAGTTGGACACAGCGGATGACCTATACAAAAAAGAGAACTGGATAAAAGCAAACCCGATTCTCGAATATGACGAGGATGCACTGGAGAATCTCGTTCCGATTGCGAACACTGCCCGTGATATGGGCGGGGAAGATTTGCGAGATTTCCTAGTTAAGCAGTTGAATATGTGGATGCAGTGGTCAAACGCACTGTATATCAAGGACATCAAGGAATGGAAACGATGTGCAGCATTGCGAACGCTCAAGGATTTCAGAGGCTCAAAGTGCTATGTCGGAGTTGACCTGTCGTCCGGAGGCGACTTGACATCCATCGCAATCGTCATCCCGTACATGGTTGACGGTGTGAAAAAGTATTTTGTGCATACTCATTCATTCATCCCTGCGAGCAGAGTGGACGAGCATATCAAGACGGACAAAGTTCCGTATGATGTATGGATTTCAAAAGGTCTCGTGACAGTCACGGAGACACTGGGAGGAATAAAGACAGATTACAAGTACATCATCAAGTACCTTGAGGATTTAATCAAACAGAATGATTTGAAACCTCAACTTGTGTGTTATGACCCGCACAACGCATCTGCGTTCCTGTCAGACCTTGAGGCACTGGGATTCGATTCTGTGGCAATTACACAGACAGCAAAGGAACTCAATGACGCAACAGTTGATTTCAGACTGGAGATAAAAGCAGGAAACGTCGTGATTGAGGGAACAGAAGTCGGAAAAGGCAAGGTTGTTCCGTTCGATGAACTGCTGACGTGGTCGATTGCAAATGCAAAGACTATCTCGAACAGTTACGGTGAAATCAAAATCGACAAGGCACTCGACGAGGACAGAATCGACCCGATTGACGCAATCATCGACGCATGGAAAGCAGCAATGAAAGAAGAGTATAAGCCGGACACAAATGAGGTCGTGAATGAGTGGCTTGAAATGTATGAGAAATACATGGGGAAAGGCGGTGAGAAAGAATGAACCCATTAAGAAAAATAGCAGACAGGTTGATGAACTGGTGGAAAGGCGAAACTGCACCGGAGGTCAGTGATTCAACGGAATTGACCGGAGGGGTGATGACGCTCAACTCACCGTCGTTCCTTGAAAGCATGGGATTGAGCAGGAAAAGAAAGACAACATCAGAGGTGACATATTTCACATGTCTCAAGATGCTGTCGGAAACGCTTGCAAAAATGCCTATCAAATACTATCAGAGAACGGACAAGGGAATTATCGAGGCAGAGCAGACAGACACCTCGAAACTACTGACCAAAAGACCGAACCCGTTCATGACACCAACCGTATTTTGGAACACGGTTGAAATCAACCGGAATCATTACGGAAACGCTTATGTGTACATGAGAAAGAAATTCATCCGGAAGAAATACGGAGGAGAGGTCAAAATTCTTGACTTGTGGGTGATGCAGTCGAATTGTGTTCAGATTGTTGTGGATGATGCAGGCATATTCGCAGGAAAAGGACGATTGTGGTATGTCTACACAGACCCGACCTCCGGCAGTCAATACGTTTTCGACACAAGCGAGGTCATGCACTTCAAAACATCATTCAGTTTTGACGGTGTAACAGGTTTACCAGTTCAGCAGATTCTCCGTGACACGATTTCCGGAGCATCAGCGTCACAGAGATATATGAACAGCCTATATGAGAGCGGACTGACAGCAAAAGCGACGCTTGAATATACGGGAGAGTTGAATGATAAAGCGAAAGAGGCACTTGTGAAGTCGTTCGAGGATTTTGGCAGCGGAGCGAGGAACACAGGGAAAATCATTCCCGTACCGTTAGGGATGAAACTGACACCACTCGACATCAAATTGTCAGATTCACAGTTCTTTGAATTGAAAAAATACACTGCATTGCAGATCGCAGCAGCGTTCGGTGTGAAACCGAATCAAATCAACGACTATTCAAAGTCGTCCTATGCGAACAGTGAGTTGCAGCAGTTGTCTTTTTACGTTGATACAGAACTGTTCGTTATCAAGCAGTATGAGGAAGAAATCAACTATAAAATGCTGACGGACGAGGAACAGGATGACGGTTTTTATTACAAATACAATGAAAAAGTTCTTTTCCGGACAGATTCAAAGACACAAATGGAATACCTGAAAAACGGTGTAAGTGGCTCAATCATGAAACCGAATGAGGCACGACGCAAACTTGACCTCCCCGATGGAGAGGGTGGCGACACTTTACTTGCAAATGGCAGCATCGTTCCGCTGACAATGGCAGGAGCAGCATATCAGAAAGGTCAAATCGAGCAAGAGGAGACCGAAAAACCGGAGCAACCGGAGGAAGAAACAGAGCCGGACACAGAGCAGCCGGACACAACAGGACAACCGGACGAAACCGACGAGGCAGAGGACGAGGAAGAACAGGAGGGAGGTGAATAATCATGGCAAAGAAAAGACGTTTTGATTTCACAAAAAAGAATAAACGCAGCGGAAAAGTTGAAAATGTCGGCTATTTGGATTTGGAACAGGACGAGGAACAGAGCAGATGTTCCTTGTATTTCTACGGTGACATTGTATCAGCAACATGGGAATCCATGTGGTTCGAGGAGGACAGATGCCCGCAGGACATCGCAGATTTCCTCAACCAGTTGGATGGATATGAGGACATCGACATCTATTTCAATTCCGGTGGCGGTGATGTATTCGCAGGACTGGCAATCTATAACCAGTTGAAACGATACTCCGGACACAAAGTCGGATATGTTGATGGAATGGCTGCGTCAATCGCATCTGTCATCATGTTCGCATGTGATGAACTGCATTTTGCGACAGGAGCACAGGCGATGATTCACAAGCCTTTATGTATGGCATGGGGCAACGCAGACGATTTCAAAGAGGTCATCAAACAACTTGATTTATGCGAGGATTCAATTCTCGACGTTTACGAGGAACACTTGAAAGAGGGTGTGACGAGAGACAAAATCAAGTCTTTCATGGCGAAAGAAAAGTGGTTCAGCGGTGCAGAACTGGCAGAGTATTTCGACGTTTTGATTGATGAAAAGGCAGCAGTCGCAGCGTGTGCATCAGATTATTTTGAAAAATACAACCATGTTCCGGAGAGCATCAAAGGAACAGCCACAAAGGACATTGTCGATGCGGTGCTTGCGGAACTGGAGAACAGGAACAATGCAGCAGCAGAGGCAGAGAAACAGAGAATCGAGGCAGAAAAGCAGGATATTCTTGCAGACCTCGACATGTATGGAATTTAAGAAAGAGAGGACATGATTCATGAACAAGGAAATGCAGAAACTGTTGAAAGCAATCAACGACAAAAAGAATGAGGTCAAGAGCCTTGTGAACGATGGAAAACTCGACAAGGCAAAGGCAGCAAAAGAGGAACTCAAAGAGTTACAGGAAAAGTTTGACCTCCTGTTCGATTTGGACGAGGAGGAACATGAGGAGATCGAGGACAAGGTGGCGACGGGAACAGCAAAGACCATCGGGGCAAAAGCAGACAAGAAAAACCTCGTGAAAGCGTTCGTCAATATCGTCAAGTGCGGATTCTTAAAGAGAGAACCGGACGAGGGAGATGTCAAGGTGTACAAGGATGCGTTAAGCACAGACACCACAAAGGGAGACGATGATGAAATGGGAATCGGTGTCACCGTTCCGGAGGACATCAGAACAGACATCATCGAGTTAAGACGTTCAGAGGACAATCTGGAGCAGTATGTCAATGTGGAGGGAGTGACCACAAAGAGCGGTTCTCGAAACATTGAGGTCGATGCAGATTCCACTCCGTTCGACAATGTGGACGAGGAGGCGGATTTCCCCGACATGGATGAGCCGAAGTTCAAAAAGATTGTGTATGCAATCAAGAAAAAAGGTGGCATCTTAAAAATCACCGCAGAACTGTTTGAGGACACCGCAGCCAATGTCATGGCATACATCAACAAATGGATTGCCAAGAAAACAAAGGCGACAAGAAATGCGATGATTCTCAAGGTTGCGGACGATATGACAAAGGGAAAAGAGGTTGTGATTTCCACAATCGACAGCCTCAAGGACGTGTTCAACGTGGGTCTCGACCCTGCTATCACAACCGGAGCAATGGTCATCGCAAATCAGAACGGGTACAACTACCTCGACAAGTTAAAGGATAAGGATGGAAAGTACATTTTGCAGCCGAATCCTACACAGCCGACACAGATGATGTTGTTCGGTAAATATCCGATTGTCAAGGTGTCAAACAGGACTGTGAAATCTGAACACGTGTACTCACCTGCGTTCACAATCTCCGGTAGCAAATTAGCAATCGACGGAACAACCACAGCAATCGACGCATCAGCAACGTCCGACGTAACAGCATGGAAAGTCGTGAAAGGAAAGTATGTTGTAACTTGCAAAGGACAGGAGCAGGAAACGACAGTCGATGCAAAGGTGTCCGCATACAAGCATCCTGTGTATATGGGCGACTTAAAAGAGGCTATCACATTATTCGACAGAAATGTCATCACAATCGACATGAACGACAAGGCAGCAGGTTTGTGGGAGAAAGACATGACCGGAATCAAGGTTCGTGACCGTTTCGACGTGCAGCCTGTTGATGATGGAGCAATCATCAAAGGCAACATCACGGAAGTTGTGCAGGGATAAGAAATGCAGCAGGGCGGGAACACCCGCCCTGTGATTGAAAGCAGGTGAATGAAATGACGGACGAGGAAAAGAAAGAGTATAGAGACAAACTGGTTGAGGACTGCATGAAATACAATCACATCGACTATGACGACGACAAGGACATTGTCGAGACTATGGTTGAGGCGATTGCATCAGAGGAATTGATGGAACTGATTCCGAATTTCGACCCATACAATTTGACCGCCCGTCAGAGATTGCTTGTATATTCTTTCGTCAAGGAATTGTATGACCACAGGGAGAAGTATCAGAACGGTACACAGCAACTCACAAATGCGGTCTCAACAATGCTACTCAATGAAAAGTATGGAGGGAGCAGTGAATGACCGGACGGGTGAAAATAATCAGAGTGACCACAGAAATCAAGGAGGGCAGGAAAGAACCGACCACAGAGGTGTTTTATGAGTGTTGGTGCGATGTTCAGAGTTTGGGAACAAATGAGAAATACACAGCACTGCAAGCAGGTCTTGAGAACACCATTGTTTTCAAGGTTCGGAATTGCAAGCGGATGAAAGAGGTCAGAAAGAAAATGAAAGAGTTCTATGCAGAGTATGACGGAACACGATTCGACATCTATGACGCATCACCGATGTTCACAGATAACGGATGGGTGCTTGTGAAATGTCGTGCGGTTGCATAGGTGTCACATTCTGACACGGAGGTGAGGACATGAAAATTGACATTGAGTTCAAAGGACTGGAGGAACTGGTAAAAGCGTTTGAAAGTGCTGCATCGGATGAAGATATTGCACAGGTAAATAAAACAATCGCTGAAAAAGGAGAACCGGTTGTACAGAGAATCATGTCCGGAAAAATCCCAAAGTCAAAGGACATCAAAAAAAGTGGGCGAGGGTTCGGTTCAAAATCATCAGTGTCCGCACATGCAGCAGATGAAATCCCTATCGGGAAAGTAAAGGTGAACGGTACGGGAGCGACAGCAGATGTCGGATGGGAAAAGAACACACAGGACGAGGGCGGTCATTTCTACGTCCGTTTTATTAACTGGGGAACGATTTACAGACCGCCACAAGAGTTCATATATGCAACGGGCAGGGAGGCAGATGCAGAACTGCAAAAGATAGCAGAACAGGAATATCAAGCGTATTTAGACAGGACAGTGGGGTGATAAGCATGGACAGCAGTCCGGACATCATAAAAGACGCATCAGACGCACTCAAGCCGATAGAGGACAGAGGAATCACTGTGATGCAGGGGTGGTATGACAAAGACCTCAACAAATGTCATGTGACATTGTGGGATTTGGGCGAAACCGATGACAATTTTTCGGATGATGATGCAGAGGGAGTGACACTTTCCTTGCAAGTCACCATTTTCTCAAAGGAGGACGAGGTGGAACTGGCAAGGGAAATCAAGTCTCTCATGAAAGAGAACGGGTTCTCATTCGAGGGGAGAAACGGAGACGATTCAAAACCGGAGGATGGAATCTATATGAAAGCACAGCGATTCACAAAATATTATGAAAGCGAGGAAAAATCATGAGCGAAACAGTAACACAGGTAAATGAAACCACACAGCAGATTGTAAGGAGTAGAACTTGCGGTCTGAAAGATTTCTACATCGCACTGGTGCAGAGCAATACTGCAACAGCATACACAGCCGGGACTCCGGTGAAATTAGCGAGAGCAATCAAAGCGAAAATTGATGAAAAGTGGACAAGTGAGAAAATCTACTCCGACGATAACACCGAGGAGGTCATCACCTCATACGAGGGAACAGATGTCGAACTGGAGATCAATGCTCTTGCACCGCAGGACAGAGTGATTCTGTTCGGGCAGTTGTACGAGAAAGGATTTCTGAGAAAGTCATCTGACGACAGAGCACCGGAGGTCGCTGTCGGATGGAGAGAAAGAAAACTCAACGGAAAATATGAGTTCAAGTGGCTTTATGTCGGAAAGTTTGCAGAGGGTATCAGCGAGGAGGCAAGCACTAAAGAGGGAAAACTGTCGCCTACAACCAAGAGCATCAAGGGCAGTTTCTACGAGCGTAGCATCGACAATCTGTATGAGGTATCTGTTGATGAATCCAACCTTGTAGCAGAGGACACGGATGCAGCAACAGCAATCGAAGACTGGTTCTCAAAAGTGCAGGAAGCACCGGACGCAGCAGCGTAAAACAAGAGAGGATATAACAGGAGGATAATTCAATGAATAGAAAAATCATCGTGAATCATAAAGAGTTCAAAATGGAGAAAATGTCTGCGGACACATACATGGAATATCTCGAACTTGCAGAACAGATTGACGCTGCGACATCCGAGAGAGCGTCCAAAAGATACTCACGACAGGAAATTGAGGCGATGATGTTGTTCATCTGCAAAGCATACGGAAATCAGTTCACGGTTGACGAGTTAAAGGACGCAGAGAGCGGACTGGATGCAGCAGGAATCGTCATCGAGTTCAACATGATTGACATGGGAATCGCAGAGGAAATGAACAAGAGAATGGACAAGATGATGAAAAATTTTCAGAGTGGCAAGTGATTCCGGAAATAACAATCACTTGCAGAACAGGAAAAGTATTCATCAATAACGTAACGGTTGAGCAGTACAAAAAATATGCTGCACTCATGGAGAAAAACGGTTCGGACAAAATAACGGGTGCACTGTTTTTCAACAAAAGAATTATTCAAGAGATATTCGGGAACAGGATGTCTCTCGATGAACTGGGTGAGGTGGATGTCATTGAATTTCTGACAGCATCAAAGGGGATTCATTTCATCATGCAGGATATTGTTTCCGATGCGTTGCTGAACATTGTCGAGACAGAGCCAATCGAAAGAGAGGCATCTGCGTTCGATGAATATGACCGTGAGAATGGGTATGAGGACGAGGAACAGGAAGAACAGAACACATGGAAGATATGCGGAGAAATCGTTGACCGTGTGACAAAAATTGCGATTCGGCTCATGCGGGAATCATACGGGCAGTGCATGAAAGAAAATATCATTGAACTGCTGAAATATCTGAAATTTGAACTTGAAACGGTGAACGAGAACACATAACACAGAGAGGAGGAGAACCGATGGCACATACAAGTGTGAAGATTTCAGCAAATTCGTCTGATTATCAGTCACAAATGAAATCAGCTGCGTCGCAGATGAAAGTGTTATCCAGTGAGTTCAAACTGGCACAGACGCAAGCAAAAGCGTTCGGTTCGGCAGCAGACCAACTCAAGGCGAAAGCCGAGAGCCTCACTCAAAAAATCACTCTGCAAAAGAATATCGTTCAATTAAACAGTGAGCAACAAGCAAAACTCACACAGAAACTTTCAGACCAAAAGACAAAGCAGGAGGAATTGAAAACAAAGGTCGAGGCAGCAAAGAAAGCCTATGAGGATTCAACAAAGGCGACCGGAGCAAATTCAGAGCAGTCAAAGGCACTGAAAGAGGAACTCGACAAACTGGAGCAGGAATTTAAGGCAAACGAGACAGCAATCGGAAAGACGGAGACTGCTCTTGCAAATCAGACCACAAAGACGAACGCATCAAAAGCATCACTCGTCGAGATGGAATCTGAACTCGAAAAAGTAAACAAGGAACTGAAAAATCATAAACTGAATGAATTTGCAAGCGGTTGTGACAAAGCAGGACAAAAGATGGAGAGTTTCGGAAAGAAAATGTCCGTCGTTTCTGCGGGAATTGCTGCAATAGGAGCAGCATCAATCGCAGCGTTCAAGGAACTCGACGAGGGATATGACACGATAGTGACAAAGACCGGAGCAACCGGAGAGGCACTGGAGGGATTGACCGCATCTGCGGACAATGTTTTCGGAAGTATGCCGGAGGACATGTCAACGGTCGGAGAGGCTATCGGTGAAGTAAACACGAGATTTCATTCGACAGGAGAGGAACTGGAGAGCCTGTCAACGCAATTCATTCAGTTTTCGAGCATAAACGGAACGAATGTGACACAGTCTGTTGACCAAGTGGACAAAATCATGAAAGCGTGGAACATAGACACATCACAGACGGGGAATCTGTTGGGATTGCTGACATCAAAAGCACAGGAGACAGGAATTTCCGTTGACAAACTCGAAAGTTATGTACTGGATAACAATTCAGCGTTCAAAGAGATGGGGTTGTCATTACCACAAGCAATCAATTTGATGGCTCAATTCGATGCGAACGGTGTTGATTCTACGACAGCACTGGCAGGACTGAAAAAGGCATTGCAGAACGCAACAGCCGAGGGAAAGTCAATGGATGTAGCACTGGAGGAGACAATCGGCAGCATTAAGAACGCAAAGACGGACACAGAGGCTTTACAGATTGCGACAGAACTGTTTGGGAAAAAGGGTGCTGCGGAAATGGCGACAGCAATCCGAGAGAACAGAATTGACCTCACAAGCCTGTCATCCTCAATGTCGGAATATGGAACGACGGTCGAGGACACATACAACGGAACACTCGACCCGATTGATAATGCAACAATAGCGATGAACAATGCAAAACTGGCATTGTCAACACTGGCGACAACAGCACAGACCGCAGCAGCACCAGTAATCGAAAAGGTGACGACAAAGATTCAAGAACTGACAAAGTGGTTCACCTCTCTTGACGAGGGGCAACAGCAGACAATCATCAAGGTCGGTCTTATGGTGGCTGCGGTGGGTCCTTTAGCAATCGGATTCGGAAAAGTAGCACAGGGAATATCGACGACGGTGAAAACGGGTCAACAGTTTGCATCGTTTGTCGGAGGAATCATCGCAAAGATAACAGCAAAGACAGCAGCAACCGCAGCAGGAACAGCAGCAGACACAGCAGGGGCAGCAGCGGAGGCAGCACATACCGCAGCAACAGCGACAGCGACCGGAGTGACTGGAGGAATGACGGTGGCACAGACCGCCCTCAATGCAGTCATGAATCTGTGTCCGATTATTTTAATTGTGACACTGATTGCAGGACTGATCGCAGCAGGAATCGCTTTATATAAAAACTGGGATAAGGTCAAAGAAAAATTATCCGAGTTGTGGAGTAACGTCAAGGAGAAATTCAACGCAATCAAGGAAACCATAACGGGAGCGTTCTCGAAAGCAAAAGAGGCGGTCACGAATAAGGTGAACGAGATAAAAGATTCGGTTGCGAATAGTGCAGTCGGACAAGCAGCGACAAAGACGTTTTCAGCGGTGAAAAATACTGTCACAAAGTTCATGGGGGCAGCAGTTGACACCGCAAAGGAGAAACTGGGGAACATGAAAACCGCCTATGAGGAAAACGGGGGCGGTATTAAAGGAGTAGTTGCAGCAGGATGGGAGGGAATCAAAGGCTATTACACAGCAGGATTCACGTTCGTTGATAATCTGTCGGGAGGAAAACTGACAGAAATCAAGACAAAATTCTCCGAAAAGACATCGGAAATCAAGACGAAAGTCTCCGAGGGTTGGGAGAATATGAAAACGACGGTCACATCCAAGATGACCGAGTGGAAAACAAACGCATCAAATAAACTGACGGAAATCAGAACCGATTTCACGACGAAGATTTCCGGAATACAGTCATATGTGTCAACCGGATGGTCTCACATGAAATCGACGATTTCAACGACGATGCAGCAGTGGAACACAGATGCGAGCAACAAACTCCTGTCACTCAAGAACGATTTTACAAACAAGGTCGAGAGCGTAAAACAGGGATGGTCAACGAGGTTTACAAATATCAAGGACACAGCGACGAATCTCATGGAGACCGCAAAGACCAATGTTTCCACAAAACTGGAAAATATGAAATCTGCCTATAACGAAAAAGGCGGGGGCATGAAAGGAATTGTGTCGGCTACATTCACAGGCATCAAGGACACGATGAACTCACTCATGTCCACAGCGAACACGTTGACAGGTGGAAAACTCGACAGCATCAAGTCATCTTTCTCGACAAAATTGAACGGTGCTCTTTCAACGGTCGGTTCAGTCATGGAGAGCATACGAGCAAAATTCAGCGAAAAGATGGAATCCGCAAAGACAGCGGTCTCAAACGCTATCGACAAAATCAAGGGATTTTTCAATTTTGAGTGGTCATTGCCACATTTGAAAATGCCACATTTTAGTATATCCGGTTCGTTCAGTCTGAACCCTCCATCTGTACCGTCATTCGGTGTTGAATGGTACAAAACAGGAGGAATCATGACAAGTCCGACAGTGTTCGGAATGAATGGAACGAGGCTCATGGTCGGAGGAGAGGCAGGAGCAGAGGCAATCTTGCCACTTGCAGAGTTCTACACAGAATTGAACTCAATGCTTGACCGAAAACTGAAAGCGATCAATCAGAATGTGAACGCTTTTATCGAGGTTCACAACTATATTGACGGAGACGAAGTGGCAAGCAGAACGACCGAAAAGGTCAGTGATAATCTTGCAATAGCAACAAAAAAACGGAGGTGAGGACATGAAAATTGACAGTATAGACATTCGGTCATTCGATGCAAAGCAGTTGACAGTTGATTTCGAGCCTCCACAGACGGGGGTGACGGTGGAGATGTTCGATGGGGCATTGATACCGTCGGAATCCGAAACATACACACCATTGTCCGGACTGACAGTGACAGTCCTGTTCAGAGGAAAAGACAGAGACGAGGTTCAAAAACATGTCAGTGATTTCAATGCAGAGTTGCAGAAAGGCGTTGTCCTTACACTGGACGGGTACAGTCGCCATTTTAAGGCATATATGACGGGGAACTCGTTGAGCAAGACAATAACGAAAACACGGTACACAGCAGAGTTCAAATTCACGGGGTACTGGTTCAGCGACGAGGTGAGTTTGAACTGGCAGGGAGTGTATGAGGCAATATTTGAGGCACAGGGAAACAGGGCGACACCGTGCAGACTGACAATCACAGCAACGGAGTACATTGAGCAGTTAAGAATCAACGGTCTTTCCTGCGGTGAAATTACTATTGACACGATTCCAAGAGGAGCAACCGTCATCATTGACGGAGAAACAGGATTCGCAACGATGGACGGAGAGAACAAGTTCAAGGACGTGTCCTTGATGGAATTTCCGTATCTCACCACAGGACAGGAAAAGGAACATCATCTCATTTTCTCTGACAATAACGCACTTGTCACATTACAGTATAAACCTATGTGGTTATAGGAGGCGGTCAGATGGATTTGTACAATGATTCACACGAAAAGGTGTGTATTTTATCCGGAATAAAAGAAACGTGCATCACAAGTACTCTCAAGACCGGAGACAAGGAAATCACATTCGAGTTCCGAAAGACAAACAGGTATGCAGCGGACATCAAAGAGGAGGGATATATCAGAACCGACACGGACGAATTTGTTATCAAGCAGGTCGAACCGAGCGGGGAATGGTACAAATGCACCGGAACATTGAACGTCGAGGAACTGGAGGGCAAACAATATCCGCAGGGATTTGAGACCGTGGAAAAGACGGTCGATGAATGTCTGACAGAGGCAATCGACGGAACTGGATGGAAAGTCATCCGGTGCGATGTTTCCAAAAAGAGAACAATCCGGATAGAGCAGAACTGTTCTGCATGGGATGTCGCTCAACAGGCAATCACAACGTATAGATGCGAGATGGTGTTCGATTCTCTGAACAAGGGAATTTCGGTATATGAGAAATACGGAGAGGACAGAGGAGCATATTTCATTGAACGTCTGAACCTCAAACGGTTGCAGGTACAGTCAAACTCATACGACTTTGCAACAAGGCTCATTCCAATAGGGAAAGATGGATTGATGCTGAATATCGACGGGAAAAATTATGTTGAGAATCATCAGTATTCAAAGAAAGTAAAAACGATGACGTGGAAAGATGAAAGATACACAGATGCGGAATCACTGAAAGAGGATGCAGAGGCGAAACTGGACGAACTTTCCAAACCATACAGGTCGTACACAGCAGAAATCATCAATCTTGTTGAGGCAGTGCAGGACGAGGAGAAAAAAGAACAGTACAAAGAGGTGTTCAGTATAGCACTGGGAGACACGGTGCTGCTGATATCCAAGTCAACGGGAATCCGTGAGAGCCACAGGATTGTGAAATTCTATGAATACCCGTTGACGAAAGAAAAGAACAAGGTCGAACTGGCAAACACAAGGCTGTCATTCGAGGAGGTTCAGAGAACCGAGCAAGAATTGTCATGAGGAGGTGAGAAAATTGGAAATCATTAGACACATCAAAGTGGATTTGTATGGAGACACACAGCATTTTGCAGTTGCAGCGAAACAGATGGACATGGGAACACGGTACATCGGAGTGACGCTCATGGAGGACGGTGTCGTGTATGAGATACCGGACAATGTGGAGGTCATTATCAACATGACCAAACCGGACAAGACACACGTTCACAACGATGGAGAAAAGTCTGGAAATGAGGCTCTCATTCCTCTCACAAGAGGCATGTTGCAGGTTCACGGAACAGCATTGTGTGAGGTGCAGTTGTATCAAAATGGTGCATTGCTGACGAGTGCGACGTTTGAGATGGAGATTTTTCCGTCACAGCGGGATGAATCGGAAATCATTCACTCCGGAGAATATACAAGACTGGAGAACACCATTGCAGCAGCGAGAGAGGCTCTGCAAATCGCACAGGACACACAGAACACCATTGATGCAGCAGAGGCGGTCAGACAGGCACAGGAGCGGTTGAGAGAGGCTGCTGAAAAGGCAAGAGAAATCAAAGAGAGCCGGAGAGAGGATGACACCGCAAAGGCGATTGCAAAATGTGTCGAGGCGATGGAGGCAGCAATCGAGCAGACAAAGAAATGTCTGACAGCGACCGAGGAGGCAAACAAAATCATCATCAGTCAGTCCGGTCTTGATGCGATACTGGCAGCAGTCAAAGACTACTATGAACGCATCAGAGAACTTGAGACGGACATCAACATCAATGTGGATGGAGGAACACCAAAATCAACCGACCTCCTGCTTGTCAAGGGAGGAACACCGTTCACGACCGATTATGACAAGTACATCGCAGGAACGTCACACACAATTTGAGAAAGAGGTGAAAAAGAATGGCAACAGCAACAATTACTCTGAAAAAGGGAACGACCGCAGAGTGGACGGAGAGCAAGAGGGTTCTCGATGATGGAGAACTGGGTCTCGAAACCACGACAAGCGGTCACAGAATCATCCGAATCGGTAACGGTTCGACCGAGTTCATGAGCCTCCCTGTCGCATTTGACATCGAGGAGGTCAGAGAAATCAAGACCGGAATGGACGAAGATGCAAAAACGTACTATGACGACATGGTAAAAAAGGGAACGGAGTTGCTTGCAGAAATGAAAGCACTGGCAACGACTGTCGAACTGGAGGACGATGCGACACAAATCAAGTATCGAATGGGTATCTCAAACGGTACGTTGTATTTTGAGGAAATCACAAAGGAGGCAAGTGAATAATGGCAGCAGGTGACAGAATATTCATGGCGAAAGAATCCACGTCGCAGGAGATTCTTTCCAACACAAAGAAAATTATCGAGGACGCAAAAGCAAAACCGAAAAGATACGGAATGAGAATCAACCTCCTCGACAGCAATCCGGCAACCCGTGTCAAATATCTTTATGATGCGGTTGGAATGACACCCGCAGGAATGAATTTCGCAGGAGGCGGGTTCGATTATGGAGACTGGGGAGATATTTGGTTCGTAAAGAAAAACCGTCCGGTCATGGTAAGAACTGACGGAACGGTTGACTATGAACTGAATCATGAAAACCATGCTCTCAAGCTGAACGGAGGAGCATCGGACATCACAAAAACATCATACGGTGGAAATGCAATGTCCGAGATTCCTCTGATTTGGGTCAAGAGATGGACACAGAACAATTATCATTTTGTTGTGTTCTGTGAGGAGCAGTACGATGACACATACAAGGCATACGCACACACCGACGCAGACGGAAATGTCCTGCCCGTGACATATTTCCCGATGTACGAGGGTTCGGTTGTCAACAACCGGATGCGTTCGCTCTCCGGTCTCACACCGACAGCGTCCATGACAGACGAGCAGGAGACGACCGCAGCAAAGCAGAACGGTGACAGATGGGATAAACAGTCATTTTCTGAAATCAACCTCATGTATGAAATGTGTACGATGATTACATGCAGCACTAACTCACAGGGCAAGTTCGGAAACGGAAACAGTCAGTCCGACAATTTCTTGCAGACCGGAACACTCAACGGAAAAGGACAGTTTTTCGGCTATACATCGACCACACAGGCAGTCAAAGTATTCTACTGCGAGAACTTCTTTGCGAACTACTGGAAACGATTGAGAGGTCTGCTGCTTATCAATGGAGTATACCATGTGAAAGCAGTTCCTCCGTACAACTCAACAGGCGAGGGGTACACAAACACAGGACTGACACCGTCCGGAACATCCGGAGGTTACTGTTCGAGAATGGAGATGGCATCCGACATCGGAAGAATCCCGACCGTTGCATCCGGAAGTGAGACCACATATGAATGTGATGGCTTATGGTTCAACAACACGATCGTTGCAGTTGCCCTGTTCGGTGGCGGCCGTGGCGACGGGTCGAAGTGCGGTTTGGCGTGCTGGGCTGTGAGCGCCCCTGCGTCGCACGTGAGCACGGTCATCGTGGCGAGCCTTTCTTGTAAACCGCCTGTTGCTGCTGCGTAAGCAGCGAGGGGGAACGGGGGAGATACTCCCCCGCAATAAAAAGGGAGGTTCGGAGGGTTTACCCTCCGAGGTGTCCGGCATGACGAGGATTTTCCACGATGATGGAAACGGGAGGCACATCAGACACAAACGGGAAAAATTGTGATAGAATCTCCGACATGACAAAAAGATGACCTTGACATGACAGGGGAATCGGTGTGCGTCCTTGCCCTGTTCGGTGGCAACCGTAGCAACGGGTCGAAGTGCGGTTTGTCGTACTGGAATGTGAACAACCCTGCGTCGAACGTGAACACGAACATCGTGGCGAGCCAATCTTATCAAATTATGGAGCGTATAACCAAAAGCACACCTTTTTCCTACACCGCAGGGTGTTGAAATACACCTAACCAGTGGAAATCATACCGATGCAGGCAGGGTCGAGTAAGAATATCAGAAAGACCTTGAGGTGATAAGAAAGATGGGAAAGAAATCCGTAAATAACCTGTACAAGCCTATGTTAGAACATAGCAATGTTGAGCAGAAATTTCATAAAGCAGCAAAGGGCAAAACAGAACGTCCGGACGTTGCGGTGATATTAGACCCGAACAACATTCAAAGACATGTCAATATTGTCATCGAGCAACTTGAGAACACAGCACCGGAGGGGTACGATGTGCCACATCCGGAAAAGGCATGGAAACCGACGAGACACGGAAAAGTCCGCATCAATGAGGGAACGAGCAGGAAAGTGAGAATGATTGAGAAACCACGATACAATTATGAGCAAGTGGTTCATCATCTTGTCGTTGCTGCATGTTATGACACATTTATGAAAGGGATGTATGAGTTCTCGTGCGGGAGCGTTCCGGAGAGGGGTGCCCACTACGGGAAAAAGTACATCGAGAAATGGATTCGGCAGGATAAAAAGAACTGCAAATATGTCCTCAAGATGGATATTCGACACTTTTTCGAGAGCGTTGACCATGACATCCTCAAAGAGTGGCTCAAGAAGAAAATCAGAGACAAGAAGATGCTGCACATCCTCGAACTCATAATCGACGGGAGCGAGGTCGGATTGCCTTTAGGATATTACACATCGCAGTGGCTATCAAATTTCATGTTGCAGCCTCTTGACCATTTCATCAAGGAACAGTTGAAAGCAGTTCATTATGAACGATATGCGGACGACATGGTGGTGTTCGGAAATAACAAAAAGGAACTCCACAGGATGCAGCAGGAGATTGAGAGATACTTGCGGGAAAAGTTTAACTTGCAGATGAAAGGAAACTGGCAGGTGTTCCGGTTCGATTACACAGAGAAAAAGACCGGAAAGAGAAAAGGGAGACCACTCGATTTCATGGGATTCCAGTTCTATCACGACAAGACGATTCTGCGGGAAAGCATCATGTTGAGTTGTACACGGAAAGTCAACCGTGTCGCAAAGAAAGAGAAAATCACATGGTACGATGCAACCGCAATTCTGTCATACATGGGTTACTTGAGCAATACAGACACATACGACATGTACCTGCAAAGGGTCAAGCCTTATGTGAATGTTAAGAAATTAAAGAAAATAGTTAGCAAACATTCAAAGCGAAAGGAGCGAGAAAAACATGAAAGAATGGAGAGAAGTGTTCGGAACGGAGGTAGAACAGCCGGAGGAGTTCGACACAGCAGCATCACCGACAACGGTGTATCAGAGACGCAATATCAAGAAAGCGACGAAAGAGGATGCAGACGGAAAGAAAATCACCGGATGGCAGCGAGAGGAGCGTGAGATGTCACGGGAGGAATATGGCAGATTGACACTCATGCAGGAGGTTGTTGCATCCAACACAACAGGAATCGTTGAATCCGTGACACAGTTTCAGAAAGATGCAGTCATTGACGAATACACACAACAGTTGATTGAGGAGGGGTTGATTTAATATGAAAATGCTTGTCGAAAGTCTGAAAAGAATGTACAAGAAAGGCACTCTCACCGAGGAACAGATCGCAGAGCGTGTCACAAAAGGAAGTATTTCAGCGGAGGAATATGAATACATCACGGGAGAAAAATATTCCGGTGGTGAGGTAAAATGACACCGCTTGAAATAATATCACGGTTGTGTGAGATAACGGAGGAGTTGTCCGGAATCGTGAAAAAGCAGCAAGAAATGATTGAACGCTCAAAAGTGGAGGAGGGGGTCAAAGAGGAACTCCGGAACATGGTCAATGAGGCAGACGGGAAACTGGATGTCCTTGAGTACCACATGAGACGATACTGCGACACCGACGACGTGGGAGCGTTCGGAAAGGAGCAGCCGAGTGACGATTGAACTCTCATTGTTGTTGAGCGGGATTTCCGTCGCATTTGCAATCTTTTTCGGGATTTCCAATAAAAAGCGGAATGACAAAAAGGATGCAGAGCAGGAGACGGAGGAACGTGCGACAGCGAACACACTCATGATGACAAAACTGGAGAACATTGCCGACGATGTCAAAGACATCAAACGTGACTACAAAGAGACACGGGCAGAGGTGCAGGATTTACACGACAGGGTTCTCATAGTTGAGCAGTCATTGAAATCGTATCACAAGAGAATGGACGGGATGAATTTGAACATTAAGACCGACCAATAACAGGAGGGCGGGAACAGGCAAGAATCAACCACATAAAGGAGGCAACAAGTGAACAAAAGCAGGATGACGAACGCAGAGCGTCGCATGTATTTCCGGCATAAAAGAAAATTGTACCGGATAGAACAGCGGGCAGCAAAGCGGAAAAACAAAGTCTCCGGTCAGTTCATGAATCGTGTTGTTATCTGTATGATTCTTGCAGCATTTATCTACACAGTCGTGGCGATTATGGTGTTTGTGAGAGTGGGTGCTGAACCATCAACATTGACAGAGAATGTATTTCGATTCCTGTCAGTGGAGGGCGGTGCGATGGCACTCATTAAGTCAGTAAAGACGGTTACAAAGAAAGATACAGGAAAACAGCACGAGAACGAACCGGATGACATCAATGCAGACAATAATGAGGAGGTGCAGGGATGAAATTCATCGTTGAAAATTGGTTTGTTATCGTGGCAATAGCAGCAGTGGGAGGCTCTATCGGGTACGCAATTTATTCTTTTGTGAAAATGCCATCTGATAAGCAGTTGAACAAGGTCAGAGAGTGGCTCTTGTATGCGGTGACAAAGGCAGAAAAGGAACTGGGAGCAGGAACAGGAAAACTCAAACTCCGGTATGTGTACGACATGTTCGTGGCGAGGTTTGAGTGGATTGCAAAGGTCATCACATTCGACATGTTCAGCATGATGGTGGACGAGGCTCTTGAGCAAATGAGAACGATGCTTGACAGCAATGAGGCGGTGCAGAAACTCATTGCGAACGAGGCGGGTGAGGGCAGTGAGTGAAATTGAGATTTTCATGTCACAGCACTGGAGCACGATGGTGACGGTGTACATCATCGGGGCAGCAGTTACATTCGTTTTGACATTTGTTATTTTTTGGATGCTTGAAAGGCAGTCCGAAAAAGAGGAGCGGGAAAAAGAGTTGTTTCCGGAATACTACGAGGAACAGGAAACGAAACAGGACAGAATCATGGTCAAACTGACATTTTTCATTTTGTCGGTATTGGTGGCGGTGATATGGATAGGAGTTCCGTTCATACTGGCTTTTATATTCATTATGTCAGTGATAGATGATTCCGGAGATAAGAAACAAAAGGAGGAAAAGAAATGATTTCAAATTGCGGACACGACGAGAGAGGAAAATATTCCGGAGGAAAAGCCGGAGATCAGACGGGAACAGAGTGGCAGGTTATAAACTGGTATAACAGACCGTGGAAATGCGTTCTCCGTCATCCGGATGCAGCAACGAGAAAACTCATTGCACAGATGGCAAAGGCAGCAGCAGTCAACAATATGGTCGGATATTGTCAGTCGCACAGGGGAACATTTTGGACGAACCTTGCGGATTCAAATTTCGACCCTGCTCAAATCACAGTTCCGTGCGAGGCTGACTGTTCGTCCGGTGTTGCTGCAATCGTAAAAGGTGCAGGATATAGACTGAAAAATGAGAAACTGAAAAATGTGAGCACTGCATGTTATACCGGAAACCTGCGGGCAGCACTCAAGGCAGCAGGATTCGAGGTGCTGACAGATAAAAAATATCTGACATCAGATGCGTATTTGCTTGAGGGCGACATTCTGTTGAACGATGGTGCTCATGTGGCGACGAACCTCACCAATGGAGCAAAGGCATCCGGAGGAGGTGCATCGCAGACAGTTCCAATCAATAGCAACGTGAAACTGGAGACCGCAAAAGGGTTCAACAAGAGCCTTGCAGGAACGTACAAGGTAACGGGAGCAGGAGCGTTGAATCTACGGTCGGGAGCAGGAACAGGAAAAGACAAGAAAGTCTTGACGACAATGCAGAGCGGAGAGACGTGTCAGTGTTATGGATATTACACGGATGTGTCCGGAGTGAAGTGGTTGTATGTAGCATATAAAAACGTGGTGGGATTTGCGTCGAGCAAATATCTCAAAAAGTAGCAGAGGAGGGCGAAAACATGTTATACTATTTAGGCAAAGGAACGGAGTTCAAAAAAGAGGACTGCAAGGAATACAAGACAATAGAGGGAGCGTTGAAAGCAGCAGCAAAAAACGAGGAACTGGTTGTGTGGGATGAAAACGGAAACGTCATCGGCTCACTCACGGACAATGTTCCGGAGGGAGCACTGGAGACAAATCCCGACGGTAGCGTGAACACCTACAATGCAGACGGGAACAAGGTCGGCACGATGACCGCAGAGGAACTCAAAGCAGCAACAACCATCACCGATGAAAAGGATGCAGAGGGGCAGCAGGGCGACGCAGGAGCGTCCACAGACGACGAAAACGGAGGCACTGGAGGAAATACACCAGTAGAACCGGAAAACGGGCAGAATGGGGCAAATAGCGAGCAGGAGAACGGACAGCAGACCTCCGGCGATGGAGACGATGCAGCAGGGCAGGAGACATCCGGAGACGATGAAAAGGATGCAGAGGGGCAGCAGGGCAACGCAGGAGCGTCCACAGACGACGAAAACGGAGGCACTGGAGGAAATACACCAGTAGAACCGGAAAACGGGCAGAATGGGGCAAATAGCGAGCAGGAGAACGGACAGCAGACCTCCGGCGATGGAGACGATGCAGCAGGGCAGGAGACATCCGGAGACGATGCAAGAAAAACAGAGGAACAGGTGTCCGATTCTGACACAATCTATCCGGAAAAGACCACAAGAGCGATCGTTGATTGTGATGGTGCTCTGAATCTCCGTCGTTCTGCATCATGGGGCAATGAAAGTATCTGCGGACGTGCAGTGAGAGGACAGTCGTATTATATCAAGGCAATTCACACAGTAGAGGGAAAGAAAATGCTTGAGACTATCGACGGAATTTTCCTGTCCGGTCAGCCGGAGCATGTTCGCATCATTGAGGTGTAAGTTCCGGACGGGTGTGTTATAATAAAACAACGGGAGAACTCTCCGAGTGGTTTGAGTAACACACGGGTAACTGACAAAATCCTTGAAAAGCCTTATTTTTCAAGGGTCGGAATTATCCAAGAGATAATTCAACCGAATATCAGAAGAACAGCGAAACCCTTGGAAATCCAGTATTTCCAAGGGCTTTCTTATGTTTTGAATTCATAAAGAATTGTTGTGAAAAAGGGTCAATTTGTATGCGTGAAACACAAGTGACACCTATATGAAACACATGAAAAAGGATATTTTGAAACTGACCACTAGCATCATATGCCTCGTTGGGAAACCGACGGGGCGTTTTTTAATCGAAGCAGACGATACGGAATACGGAAAGGTTAGCTATGTGCGTTTTCATATGCTTTTCGGATTTCGTCCGGCAAGTGGTCGGGAATCAGTGCCTTTAGTCTGTCCTCACTGCCGTCTTTGATTGCCTGCTCATAGTACCAGCATTTGAATTTCAGCATATCCAGAGTGCGGTTCATCTGCGCAAGCTCTGCCTCCATGTGCGACCGTTGCTCCTCAAACAGTGCCTTGCGTTGCGGGTAGGTGGACGGCCCTTCTACACACCAATCCATGAATTGCCGGATGTCCTTGATTTCCATGCTAGCTTTTTTCAGACATTCAATGACCCGGAGTGCTTCAATCTCCGTGTCAGCGAATTTGCGGATGCCGGACACCCGTTCCATGTTCGGAAAAAGTCCCTGCTTGTCATAATAGCGCAGCGTGGAGATAGGCAATCCGAACATCTCTGCCACCTGTCCAATTGAATACATAAATTTCCCTCCCCAAATTTTCAAAAAATATATTGACCTAAAGTCAGGTTTAGGTATTACTATGAGAATAACACAAAGAATATCAAAATGCAAGGAGTGTTCTACGATGAATAAAAATGTACTGATTATTTCCTCAAGTCCCCGTAAGGGCGGCAACTCCGAAACGCTGGCGGCAGCATTTGCCGAGGGCGCACGAGAGGCAGGCAATCAGGTAGAAACCGTATATCTGCGGGAAAAGCAGGTTGGCTTCTGCAAGGGCTGCCTTGCCTGCCTGAAGTTGGGGCACTGCGTCATCCAAGATGATGCCGTGGAAATTGCTGCCAAAATGCACGATGCAAATGTGCTGGTGTTCGCAACGCCCGTCTACTATTACTGCGTCAGCGGTCAGCTCAAGACTATGCTGGATCGTGCCAACCCGCTGTTTGATACGGATTATGCCTTTACGAAAGCCTACTTGCTGGCAACGGCGGCAGAGGACGCATCGGATACCTTTGCGGGCACAGAGAAAGCTGTGCAGGGCTGGGTAGACTGCTTCCCACGCTGTGCGCTGGCTGGCGCAGTGTTTGCAGGCGGCGTAAACGGCGTGGGAGAGATCACAGGTCATATTGCACTGGAGCAAGCTTATCAGATGGGCAAGGAGGTGTGAGCCATGGCAGTTAAACAAACGGCAGGCAGAGAGGCTTTGGGGGAATTTGCTCCCAAATTTGCGGAATTGAATGATGATGTACTGTTCGGGCAGGTGTGGAGCAGGGAAGACAAGCTTTCCCTGCGGGAACGCAGCATTGTAACAGTGGTGGCGCTGATGGCGCAGGGACTGACGGATTCGTCTTTTCAGTACCATCTGACAACCGCAAAGAACAACGGTGTAACCAAAACGGAAATTGCGGAGATCCTGACCCATGCGGCATTTTATGCGGGCTGGCCCAAGGCATGGGCGGCTTTTCGTATGGCAAAGGAGGTATGGGCGGAAGACGACGTCGCCGATGCAAAAGCCAAGCATCAGAATGAAATGGTCTTTCCCATCGGCGCACCCAATGACGCCTTTGCGAAATATTTTATCGGACAAAGCTATCTCGCACCACTTTCTACGCAGCAAGTCGGTATTTATAATGTGACCTTTGAACCCGACTGCCGCAACAACTGGCACATTCATAATGCGAAAAACGGCGGCGGACAGATTCTCGTCTGTGTGGCTGGCCGAGGGTTTTACCAGGAATGGGGCAAACCGGCACAGGAGCTGCGCCCCGGCGATGTGGTAAATATCCCTGTGGGCGTCAAACACTGGCACGGTGCTGCGCCGGATAGCTGGTTCTCTCATCTGGCGGTAGAGGTTCCGGGGGATGAAACCTCCAATGAATGGTTGGAAGCCGTGGACAACACAGCATATTTTAAGGCAACAGGCAAGGAGGTCTGAATATGGAAAAACTGAATCTGACACAGGAATGGGACAAGGTGTTCCCGAAAAGCGACAAGGTGGATCACAAGAAAGTAACCTTTCACAACCGCTACGGAATCACACTGGCGGCGGATATGTACACGCCTAGGGGCACAGAGGGCAAGCTGCCCGCCATTGCCGTCAGCGGTCCGTCCGGTGCGGTAAAGGAGCAGTCCTCCGGTCTGTATGCGCAGAAAATGGCGGAGCTCGGCTTCTTGACGATTGCCTTCGATCCGTCCTACACCGGCGAAACATCTGACTTAATCCGTACTACTAACCATAAAGGCTCCGGATAATGGCATCCTCTTCAATCATAGTTCTGCGTTGGAAAATTACAAAATAGAATACTATACCATTGCAAATCACAAGCAAGCACGGTATAATATAGACAAAAAGACAAAGGCCACCGCAACGGTGCAAAAAATAGATTTTGGCTGTTCCCACAAGGAGCAGATTGAGAATCGTTATCCTCAGTGGCTGAAAACGCTGGCGTGCAGTGCATGGAGGAAGTTATTTAATAAGGCGAAAGGCCGCAGAAATGCGGCTTTTCCTAAACACACTAGTTAGCCAAACCTAACTTGCAGATATGCGCGTGCTGGTTAGAGTGGTCTAATTATAAAAGGTGAGACAGCAATGCGAGATCACAAGAATTTCTGGGACAGAAATGCAGGTCTGTATGACTGCTTTATGCGAAAAGACAGGGCAGCATACGAAAAAATATATGAGCTGATCCGTCCGGTCGTGAAAGACAAAACAGTGCTGGAGTTGGCTACAGGAACGGGACTAATCGCCAAGCATATCGTAAAAGTAGCGGCACACATTGAGGCGACGGATGCCTCTCCAAAAATGATTGCAGAAGCCAAGCGGGGAAATTGCTCTGCGAAGCTGCATTTTTCCGTGCAGGATATGTTTTCTTTGCCATACGCAGGCAATTCATTTGATGTGGTAATCGTATCCAACGCATTGCACATCGTGCCGCAGCCAGAGAAATCACTGCGAGAAATCAAACGGGTGCTGAAGGACGATGGTGTGTTGATAGCGCCAACCTTTACTCACGCGGAAAATTCACTTAGAGGAAGGATCAAAGCCTATTTTATGAGATTGGCAGGATTCCCTCTGCATAGCAGGTGGACGAGTGAGGAGTATCTGAGTTTTCTGCGGCAGAACGGGTGGAGGGTGCGAAAAAGTGCTGTGCTGAAAGCGTCCTTCCCGCTGACCTATGTCGAATGTGTGAAATCGGAGGTGTGATATGTCATTCTTTGAAAACACCCGAAAGCCCGTAGGACTTGGCGGGAAGATCATGGTTGCCATGATGAACTTCGGACACAGCGCAATGGCAGCGTGGGGACTTCAATTTTTGCAGCCTGCCCCGGATGCCATGGCGCTGGACTGCGGCTGCGGCGGTGGAGCGAACATTAAAACGCTGTTGAAACTGTGTCCCAAAGGCAGGGTGCAGGGCATCGACTACTCAGCCGTCAGCGTGGAAAAAGCGCGAAAAGTCAATGCCAGAGCCATTGCGGCAGGACGGTGCAACGTGCAACAGGCAAGCGTGACAGAGCTGCCGTTTGAAGCGGAGCAGTTTGATGTGGTGACCGCCTTTGAAACGGTCTACTTCTGGCCGGAGCTTGCACAGAATTTCAGAGAGGTCTATCGGGTGCTGAAGCCCGGCGGGATCTTTTTCATCTGCAATGAAGCAAACGGCGAAACAGCAAAAGATGACAAATGGACACAAATTATCAATGGTATGACCATCTACACGGACACTGCACTGAAAGCATATCTGGAGCAAGCAGGATTTTGTAGGATCCAGAGCCACAAAAATAGAAAGGGATGGCTGTGCGTTACAGCGCGGAAATGAGAGGAGAAAAAAGCCATGAGCATTTTTGCATCCATCCTGCGGGCAGTGTATAGACTCTCCGGAGTGAAAAAGTCTTTCACATTGCCAGAGAACGAACTGCGAAAGGAAATTGAAAAGCAGAACCGACATCGAGGCGTTTTTACGCCGACTGACCACAAGGCATATTACGAGATGGATGTTGCACCTTACGAAAACAGCAAGCCCATCTATTATGAATTTACGGCGTGGACGGCTGCCGATGCGACTATACCATCTGCGGCGATAAGGATCCATACGTAAAGGAACTTCCCGAATACCGGGATGAAAACGGATACAGGAGGAATAAGTAATGCTTTTACAGGTGATTCTGGAAGGTCTTGGGTTGGGGGCTTTGCTGGCTCTTGTCTGTGCTGTGGGCATCCGCAAGGGGGCTGTTGGGATGGTGCATCTCTACAGCCCGGCAGTGCAGCAGCGGTGCGTGAAGCTGGGACTTACGACACACGAGAAAATCAAGCGCAATTCTCAACTTTTCAAAGCTGTTTGCATTCCCGGCTATATTGGTTATGTGCTGGTCTGTGTCTATGGGATAAACGGTGCGAAAGGCTTTGCGGCGGGCTTCTGGCAGCTGCTTGTCATCTTGTCCGTTATGAATCTCATTGACCGCTTTTTGATCGATGGCTACTGGGTGGGGCACACGAACGTATGGACGATTCCCGGAACAGAAGATCTGAAGCCCTACATTACTGCAAAAGACAAGCAGAAAAAGTGGCTTTTCGGCACGGTGGGTATGGCAGGTATAGCAGCGGTGCTGGCGGTCCTTATGACGGCTTTTATTCACTGAGGAAAGGAGAGACAATGAAGTTTACGACATTGGGAAATCGGAATGCTCCCGCTGTTTTGTTTTTTCTTGCAAGGGTCGGTGACGGCATGATGAAAATGCAGATCGTGAAGATCGGATTTGGAGGCAAGCGATGAAAATGAGCAAAGAAAAACGAGTACTCATCGCAGGTATGATTGGATGCCTTTTATATGTGATCGGCGACTTTTTATTTGCGGCGACCGGGAAAAGCCAAAGCACAGAATCCATTGGGCTGATGGTCAAGGTCGCCTATCTTGATATGGCAACATGGCGCATGGTGGTCAGCATCATCTGCGGTGTTCTCGGAACGGCACTCTATTACATCGGTTTTCACCAGATGTGGAAGCTTTTGAAGCAACGCCTCACCCAACCGAAGCAGCAGAAATGGGTCAAGCTGTTTCAAATCGCCTATCTCACCGGCACGGTCTGCTGGGGCTATGTTCATGCTATGTTCATGAATGTGGCGCTGATCTTCAAGTTTACCTTTGAGAAATACGGCGATATGCAGGCGGCAGCTGAAATTGCCAACAAGGTGTTTTACTGCAACGCCGCGCCGCTGCTGGCAGCATATATCCTGTGTGATGTACTTCTTTCCGTCGTGATGCTCGTTATGATCTGGAAAAGGATGCTCCCGCTGAAAAACACAGCACAGCGGATATTGGCATCCTTCTGCAACCCCATCGTTTTTACGGGGATTGTGGGAAATCTCTTCACGCTTCTGCTGTGGCCGCTGGATCAGATCGATCACGGCACGGAATCCACCGGACACCTGCTGGTTTTGGTATTGGGGCTGGTGTTGCTGCAGGAGAAGGCAAAATGCGGAGAATGTAAGGAGGCAGTGCAATGAAATACATGGGTATGCCAATGGGAATGTGGGCGTTGTTTGCAGGCTCATTCCAAAAGCAGTTGACGGCGGTGTTCGGCTATGATGCCGATGCGGCACAAGCGATCACGAAAAAAGCAAAGCCAAAGTACAAAGCAATCATTGCAGACCTGCCGGAGTTTGAAAAATCGGACCGCTTCAAGATGAACATCGTCAACTGCGCAATGCTCGGCGCGTTCATTCTCTCCATGCCGCAGCGCCCGGCGGTAGACCGCCTGACGGATTACTACGCAAAGGCGATGATGACAGCGCCCATGCAGTGGTTCTGCCGTAAGAGCGGAAAAAGCAAGTTCACCGCAAAGGATATCGTTGCCATGAAAGCCACTGCCGCACTGAAAGCCGCCGACCGCAACCCCTATTCGTGGAACATGGAGTTTTACGAATACCCGGATGGCAGCGGCTACGAGGGACGCTTTACCAAGTGCGGCATCTGTGTGCTGATGAAGGAGCTGGGGCTGTACGACCTGACCCCTGCTTTGTGCCGTCTGGACTACACCATGAGCGAAGCGGGCGGCGTGACAAATTTTGTGCGGCAGTACACCCTTGCCTCCGGCGGGCCCTACTGCGACTGCGGATACAAAAAGAAAGGGTAACGGACGATGAAGAGGAAGGAAACCTATCTTTCCCGTGATTTCCGGGAGACTGCGGCACAGCGCTTTCCCGCGCGGGCAAAGGAACTGAACACCGCTTTCGATATGCGCCTGAGTGCGCTGCTGGCTGAAAATGCAGATGCAAGCAAGGAAAAGCAATACCACCTCAAGCGGCAGATCTTGCCGGGCATTGCGGCCTACGAGACCTTGCAGCGGGTCATGCCGAAATGCGGGATCTTGGCGTGTTTGGCAAGCTGCGCAACTGTTCGACATGATTCTGTTCCACACTAGGGTATGCGAGAATGGGAAGAAGATGGAGCAACCCTTGGAGAATAAGTGATGAACAATGTTCTGGGGAATGGCCCTTTGATCAGGACAAGGTGTACGGGGGATTTCTAAGAGAAAATCAAATCGGAAATGCAGGATTGGCCTGGAGAACAGAAGATTGTGCAGGAAATCTTGAAAGAGGACGAGCAGAAGAAAGAGAAGCTGCATGAGCAGGAAGAAGAAAATAGACAGAGCAGTTGACGATGGAATATCCGGTGCAGTGTGGGTGTAATGTTCATGTTGCATCGGGCTTTTTTTGCGTAAAAATAATATTTGATAATGTTGATTTTCAACTGTTCTTAACTCAAATATTGTATCTTAACTCAAAAAGAGTTAAGATTGGAGGCGAACACATGGAGTATCTCAATAAAGTCCTTGGAATCGAAGTGGCTTATGTGGATTTGCAGGAACGGTGCAGCGCCGAAAAAAAGACAAGGGAAGAAATACTTCCATCGGCGCAGATGCTTCTACTGCATTTCATTTATGGAGGCGCACAGGAACTATCTACAAGTCAAGCTGCGAAGAACTTGGAACTGACACCTACTTCTATATCAAGGGCATCGAAACAGCTTGAAGAAATGGGATTGCTGCATATAAAGAAAGAAGGTGTGCCGCAGTTTTATCGGTTTAGTCACCCAATTACAAATCAGTATCCTGTGATGATTGAACTTTTCACGCGAAAGCTGGATGCCATCCAACTTCCAGAAGATGCAGATGAACGAGTTGAGGAAGCCATGGAAGAATGTTGAAGGAACTGTGGAGGAATAGGATCATGTCAAAAGATGAGTATTTGATTACCGATGCACCGCTGAAAGCGCTGACGGTTTTTGCAATGCCGATGATTCTCGGCAGTTTTTTTCAGCAGGTATACAATATGGCTGACTCCATTATCGTCGGTCAGTTTGTGGGTTCCTCTGCACTGGCAGCGGTGGGTGCCTGTGCAGCCCTGACAAATGTTTTCATTTGTGTGGCACTGGGTGCCGGTGTCGGTGCTGGTGTGCTTGTGAGTCGCTATTTCGGCGCCAAAGAGTATGGCGAAATGAAAACCATTGTGTCTACGTCGCTGATCAGCTTTTTACTTCTGAGTATCCTCCTTGGTATCTTTGGCTTTTGCTTTTCCCATGCGATGATGAGCGGATTACAGACCCCTGCCGATATTCTGGAGGAAGCGGTACTGTACTTGCGGGTCTATTTTGTGGGCTTTCCGTTTTTGTTCATGTACAATATTCTCTCCACCATGTTCACTTCCATCGGTGAATCAAAAATTCCGCTGGGGCTGCTGATCTTTTCATCGCTCCTGAATATTGTGATGGATCTTTGGATGGTAGCCGGTCTGGGGCTTGGTGTATTCGGTGCAGCGCTTGCAACTCTGATTGCCCAGGGTATTTCCGCTGTGTTTTCACTTTTGATTTTTCTATACCGGATGCGGCGATACCAAAGCCCGTTTCAGTGGTTTGACGGGCGTAAGCTGCGCTCGATGCTTCGGATCGCAGTGCCCTCGGTTCTGCAGCAGTCTACCGTATCGATCGGTATGATGATCGTACAGGCAGTGGTAAATCCCTTCGGCACACAGGCTCTTGCAGGATATGCGGCGACGATGCGGGTGGAGAATGTTTTTTCCCTGATCTTCGTGTCCATCGGTAATGCAGTTTCGCCGTATGTTTCCCAGAACCTTGGGGCAGGCAAAACCGAGCGTATCAAAAAAGGTTATCATGCGGCATTGGTGTTGGATGTGTGTTTTGCGGCGGTTGCCTTTCTTGTCATTGAAACACTGCACACGCAGATTTCTTCGCTATTTCTTGGAAAAGACGGAACCGCGCTGGCTTATCAGGTGTCCGGAGATTATATGAGATGGCTTGGTTACTTCTTTATCTTTATGGGAATTAAAATGGCAACCGATGGAGTTCTTCGCGGACTCGGCATCATGCGACCGTTCCTCATTGCCAATATGGTAAACCTTGCGATCCGCTTGTCTGTGGCTTTGATCTGTGCACCGCGTTTTGGCATCGACTTTGTCTGGCTTGCCGTGCCGGCCGGCTGGCTTGCTAACTTCCTGGTTTCCTATGCGGCACTCAGAAAATCCTGGCCGGGCGAGAAAGTGGAGCCATCTCGAATATTTTCATAATCCTTGAAATTGTCCTTGAAATATGCCATCATTAGTCCATGGGATGCAAAAGCATAAAAGAGTTAGAAAGAGCAGGTATCATATATGAAAAAGAAGATCATTGTTGCAGTAGTGGTAGTTGTTGTGATTTTGGCGGCGATCGCGATTATCTCTGTCCTGGCACAGACACCGGCGCTGATCTGACCGGAAAGGAAGCAGGACAACGCTTATGAAATTGTTATACGGTACCGGCAATCCGGCAAAGGCAGCTGCCATGCAGAACCGCATAGCCGGACTTGGCATCGAACTGATCAGCCTGCAGGATCTGCGGGCACAGGGTATGGAGATCCCCGATGTCCCGGAGACAGGCAATACACCTCTGGAGAATGCCAGGCAGAAAGCGCATGCTTATTATGAAGCTTTTCGTATGCCTGTATTTTCCTGTGATTCCGGGTTGTATTTTGAAGATGTCCCGGAGGCGGTCCAGCCTGGGGTACATGTGCGTACGGTGAACGGTGTGTATCTGACGGATGAGCAGATGCTGGAGCACTATATCGGACTGGTCAGACACTATGGAAGGCTTACGGCAAAATACCGCAATGCCATCTGCTATGTGCAGGATGAGGAACATGTATATGAGGCGATGGAGCCTGACATGGAAAGTGAGAAATTCTGGCTGACGGATGTACCCCACAGCAGCATCCGCAGAGAGGGGTTTCCGCTGGACAGCATTTCCCTGGATCCCGGAACCGGGAAATATTTCTATGATCTGCCTGAGACGGCGGTGGATCAGGTGGCGGTAGAGGAAGGTTTTCTTATTTTTTTCCGGAGAATCTTACAAGAGGGAACGGTGAAATAACAGGTGCGCAGAGCGTCCCGCGGCGCTCAGATAGGAGAATATATGGCAGTTGAGAGTGTAACGGAAACAGCAATGGTCTGGGGAACTGTAAGCAGTGCAAGTATGGTGGGGATGGTGATATCTCTGCTATTATCCGTGGGTTTACCCATATTTTTGTGTATTTTTATCTATAAGAAGACAAAGGCGTGGGTGCCGGCATTTTTCATCGGCTGCGGTATCTTCGTGGGCTTTGCCATGATCTTAGAGCAGATCTGCCATGCCATCGTGCTGACGGTGACCGGAAGCGTGATCCGGGACAATATCTGGCTGTATGCGATTTACGGTGGGCTTGCAGCAGCACTTTTTGAGGAGTGTGGCCGGTGGATCGCCATGAAGTTCTGCCTGAAAAAGCATCTGACCCGGGAAAATGCGTTGATGTACGGCGCCGGACATGGCGGCATTGAGGCTTTTCTGATCCTTGGTATGTCTTCTATGAGCAATCTCCTTACCGCAGCCATGATTAACGGTGGCCTGATGGAGAAGACTATGACGGCATTGGAGCCCGCACAACAGGAGGTAACCTACCATCAGCTCTCTGTTCTCTGGACCACGCCGGCTTACCAGTTCTACCTCGCACCGGTGGAGCGGATCAGTGCGATCGCCCTGCAGATCGCGTTGTCGATTCTTGTATACAGTGCGGTGAAGACAGGCAGAAAGTTGCATTTGGCAGCAGCCTTCGGACTGCATTTTGCAGTGGACTTTCTGACTGTGGTGTGTGCCTCCACGATTCCTACATGGGCATTGGAGCTTGGATTGCTGATGGTGGTTGCAGTGATCTGTGTAGCGGTATACAAGCTGGCCTATGTATCGTCGGCAGAGAAAAAGGCCTGACAGAGACAAAAACCATCAGATAAGAAGGAATGGATTTGAAAAAAACGAACAGGTCATGAGTCATGAAACATGATATAAGAGATAAGAGGCAAAAGAGGCAACGAACAATGAAGATCAACAGAGAAAAAGCACTGGCAGCATTTCAGGAATACACGGACCGTTATGACAGCAGCCGGGACATGATCCGCCTGAAAATAGAACACACCTACCGGGTCTGCGGATTGTGTCAGCAGATCGCCAGATCTCTGGACCTTCCGGAGGAAGAGGTGGACATTGCGTGGCTGACCGGACTGCTCCATGATGTGGGACGCTTTGAACAGCAGCGGGTATATGGTACCTTCACCGATGCAGATTCCATCGATCATGCGAAATACGGAGCAAGGATTTTATTTGGCAAGGTCTGGGCAGAGAAACACGGACTTGCTTCCGGAAGCGAAGAAAACCTGTCCGAGGAAATTCAGGCAGACGCCGGAATCAGTATCCGGGATTTCGTGGAAGATGCTTCCTGCGATGAGCTTCTGTGGACGGCGGTGTTTTATCACAGCGCCTACCGGATTCCGGAAGAACTGGACGAACGTACGGCAATGTTCTGCCATATCTTACGGGATGCGGATAAGATTGATATCTTGAAGGTCAATGTGGAATTCCCGCTGGAAGAGATCTACAATGTGGACACCGAGGTATTATATCAGGAGGAAGTGACGCCGGAAGTGTTGCAGAGCTTTGATGAGGAGCACGCTGTACTGCGTTCCCTGAAGAAAACAGCGGTGGATAATGTGGTGGGACATATTTCACTGGTGTACGAGCTGGTCTATCCAGAGAGCTGCCGTATTGTGAAGAGACAGGGGTATCTGGATAAGCTGATGAATTTTGAATCACGGAATCCTCAGACGAGAAAACAGTTCGAGCATATCAGAGAACATATGAGAGAATATCTTGCCGGAAAATAATGTTGGATACCTGACAGACAGAAACCAAACTGAAAATCTCACGGATGGCGGGGAATACCGTTATTCGTGAGATTTTCATTTACAAAGAGCGAGTTTTCGTTTTGTATATCGCAGATTCCTCCTGCACAGACTAAACAGTAGCACTTGATCGATAACATATGCAAAATTATGTTATCGATCAAGTGCACGATTGTTATGCAAAAACAGGATGCCTGTAAAATGAGGCATCTTCGCAGAACGCGGGAAAGGAGTTTGCAATGGATGGATTGACTGGGGGAAGCGGCGGAACAGAAGCGTTTCCCTTGAATGAACTGCCGGTAGGATTCGGCATGGCGCTGGCGATGAATGAACAGGCCATGCAAGGCTATGCGGCACTGACAGAGACGGAGAAGGAACATCTGATCCTCCGGTGCCGGGATGCTGGATCCAAAGAAGAGATGGAGCGGATCGTGGCATCACTGGTACCGGGAGAATCGGCGGAGAGTGTTATTGCCAGCCTCCGTCAAGAGTAAGGATCTGTCCGGTGAGATAGGTTGGCGCCTGGATGAGCTGGAGGACAAGTTTTGCGACTTCCTCCGGCTGGCCCAGACGGTCGGCGGGAATCTCTTCCCGGAGGGCGTTCATTTCCTCGGGGGAGAAGCAGTGGTTCATGGCAGTATCAATAACACCGCAGGAGATGGCGTTGACCTGGATATTACTGGGAGCCAGCTCCTTGGCCAGTGCTTTGGTGAAGCTGTTCACACCACCCTTGGAGGCGGAGTAAGCCACTTCCATGGAAGCTCCCACATTTCCCCAGACGGAGGAAATATTGATAATGCGTCCGCTGTGCTTCAGCAGCATCAGAGGCACTGCCAGACGGCTGGTGTAGAAGCAGGAGCTCAGGTTCGTATTCAGGACATGCTGCCATTCTTCGACACTCATATCCGTGAGCAGACCAATGTAAGAGATTCCGGCGTTGTTGACCAGTACATCCAGATGGTCCAGGGAGGCAAAAACTTTTTCGATGGCAGCGGGTTCCGATGCGTCCGCAGCCATGGCGGTGCAGGTGATGCCATATTTTTCTTCTAAACAGGCAGCCACTTCCTGAAGGTCCGGCAAGGTATGGCTACAGGTGAGGATCAGATGGTAGCCGGCTTCGGCCAGGGCTTCTGCGATGGCCTTACCGATGCCGCGGGAGGCACCGGTGACAAGAGCCAACGGTGCGTTCTTTCTTGTATTCATGTAAAGTATCCTTTCTGAATTATTGTTTTTCATTCACGGCGGCAGCCCGGCATAAGTCATCCGCAAAGTCCATCAGCTACCACGGGTTCCGCTATTCTACAGCAAACTTTGGAGATAAAACAGTGCCGGATGCTAAAAACCTGTAAAACGAGTGTAGCACAGATGGACTTGCTTTTCCATAGGGGAACTGCTACACTGGACAAAAGGAGAGAAAATTATGTACGATTTGATCATTATCGGTTCCGGTCCCGCAGGGCTGTCAGCTGCAGTCTATGGTAAGAGAGCGGGACTGAATCTACTTATTATAGAAGAAAAGCCCATGAGCGGCGGTCAGATCCTCAATACCTATGAGGTGGATAACTATCTGGGACTTCCCGGCATCAGTGGATTCGATATGGGAATGACGTTCCGGCATCATGCAGAGAAACTGGGAGCGGAGTTCCTGGAGGCTACGGTACACAGTGTGGAAGAACGAGGCGATTACAAATGCGTCTATGCGGGCAACCAGGAACTGGAGACCCGTACGGTGATCTTTGCCACCGGTGCGGAACATGCCAGATTAGGAGTACCCGGCGAGGAAGAATTGAACGGCATGGGGGTATCCTACTGTGCTACCTGTGACGGTGCCTTTTTCCGGGGCAGAACGGTGGCTGTGGTCGGCGGCGGTGACGTGGCACTGGAAGATGCCATCTATCTGGCAAGAACCTGCGAAAAGGTGTATCTGATCCACAGAAGAGATAGTCTGCGTGGAGCTATGGTATTGCAGGAGGAATTAAAGAGTCTCCCTAATGTGGAGATTCTCTATGACCATGTGGTTACAGAGATCTGTGGCGAGGACATGGTGGAAAAGCTGCGTATCAAAAATGTGAAGACAGAAGCGGAAAAAGATCTGGAGGCAGCAGGCATCTTTATCGCTGTAGGCATCCATCCCAACACGGAACTGCTGCGGGAACTGGTGGCAGTCGGGGAAGACGGTTATATCCCTGCGGATGAGACCGGAGAGACCGGCCGCCCCGGCATTTATGTGGCCGGAGATATCCGTAAGAAACCTCTGCGCCAGGTCGTAACAGCGGTGGCAGACGGTGCCAATGCAGCAGTCAGCGCGGGAAATTACTGCAACCGTTTTCGTTAACAGACACAGATTAGTAATAAATTCATTAAGAAATTCGGAAGAAAACCGAAGAATATTTAAAGAAAAGAGTCACCTGGATGGTGGCTCTTTTTATGTAAAAACACCGCAAACCCGCATGAAATGGGAATTTTTTACAACATTGACAATTAATTCACTATATTGACAAATGGGAGTTCGCGTGATATATTTGTTAACGGATGTAACAAATTCGTAACAAATGATTTGAAAATGTAAAGAAATAAGTTAAGAAATTGAGACAGCTCCAAGAGTTTCAGGAGGATAGAATGGTTCGTAAATCTGTAAAAATTACCGTTTGCACCATGGCAGCGGTTATGGCTTTTTCCGGAATGAATATCACTGCAAATGCAGCAGCATCTTCATCTGTACTGCCCAGCGGCGGTATCGAGCTGACCCTGGCAAAGGGCAACAAGCTGGAGAGCCTTTCCACAGGTACCAACAGCACGAAACAGATTGAAAGCATTATTGAGACTGTGATCCGTGACGATCAGATGGATACCACCCCGGAAGCATCCGAGGAGGAGTCCTTCAAGAATCTGGTAATCGCACAGGTGAATGATTATGTAAATGTAAGAAGCCTGCCCAGTGAGGAAGGTGAGATCGTCGGTAAATTGTATGACGATTCCGTTGGTCTCTTCATTTCCGAGGAGAACGGCTGGTATCAGATTTCTTCCGGTTCCGTAACCGGTTATGTAAAAGCCGAGTACTGTGTGACCGGCGACGAAGCAGTAGAACTTGCCAAGAAGGTAGGAACCCGACTGGCAACCGTTAACACCACCACATTGAAAGTTCGTACCGAGCCTTCGCTGGAAGCATCGGTGCTGGGTCTGGTTCCTCTGGAGGACGATCTGGTAGTATCCGATGAGACCGATGGCTGGGTACAGGTAGATACCGAGGAAGGTCTTGGATGGGTCTCTACAGAATTTGTTTCCCTGCATACGGAATTCGTAGAAGCAGAATCCAAAGAGGAAGAAGCAAAGCGTCTGGCAAAGGAGAAAGAAGAGAGAGAAAGAGCACGTGCCGCAGCGGCAGCCAAGGCAGCCACAAGCAGCAAGAGTTCTGGCTCTTCCAGCAGCGCTCCCGCAGTTACTTATGCGGCCAGCGGAGACAGCGAGATGGGTACCGCAGTTGCCGACTATGCATTACAGTTCGTTGGTAACCCTTATGTATACGGCGGATCCAGCCTGACCAACGGCACCGACTGTTCCGGATTTGTAATGAGTGTATATGCTAACTTCGGTGTAAGTCTGCCTCATTCCTCTTCTGCAGACCGCAGCCAGGGTTCCGCGGTTGACGGACTTGCCAATGCACAGGCAGGTGACCTGGTCTGTTACTCCGGCCATGTGGCACTGTATATCGGTAACGGCCAGATCGTTCATGCATCTACCGCCAAGACCGGTATCATCGTATCTAATGCGGATTACAAGAAGGTACTGGCAGTTCGACGGATCTTCTGATTATATAACAGAAAGTACAAGGCACTGTGTGGAAACACACAGTGCCTTTTTTGTGTATACGATGAGCGAGACTACTCGATTGCACCGTGTCATGTGGTCGGTTTATTTTCCATGTGGACAGGATGCTGTGGGGACAGTGGAACTTAAGTGCCGATAAGGCAAAAAACTATAAGTTGTATAACGAATTGTGCAATTTGTCAAAATATTGTTACGCGATGAAATGGGGATTGACAAACCGGAACTATACAAAAAAAGTGACACGAACGTAAAAACGACAGAAAAGAAATTTAAATACAAAATAAGTTATCCACATCCAAAATGCCAGAAAATAGGATAAAAGTTACTTATACACCAAGTTATACACATTATCCACAGAAAAACCGGCACTGCAAGGGGGATAAATTTACGAAAAAACAGGAACGAATGTTTTGTGAACATGTAATAAAAATAATAAAATGACAGGATTTGTCGATTTTAGGGTTGACATACAGAATGTCAAAAACAAGTAAAAAACTTCTTAAATTGTTGCAAAAAGCTGTGCTATTGTGCTATAATGACTATACAATAAATACAAGGGATGCTACATAAAACCTTGTGAATAAATACTTGGAAGGGATGATCAGCATGAAGTTTATTATTGTTGGCAGAAACATCGAAGTTACACCAGGATTAAGAGCAGCAGTGGAGGAAAAGATCGGCAAGCTGGACAAGTATTTCAATCCCGACACAGAAGTACATGTAACATTAAGCGTTGAAAAAGAACGTCAGAAAATTGAGGTGACCATTCCGGTAAAGGGAAGCATTATCCGTTCGGAGCAGGTAAGCAACGATATGTATGTATCCATTGATCTGGTGGAAGAGATCATTGAGAGACAGTTGAAAAAATATAAGAACAAGATCGTTGACAAACAGCAGGCGGCAGCTTCTTTCAGCAAAGCCTATGTAGAGAATGATTACACAGACGATGACGAGATCAAGATCGTTCGTACCAAGAAGTTCGATATCAAGCCCATGTATCCCGAGGATGCCTGCATTCAGATGGAACTGTTGGGACACAACTTCTTCGTATTCTGCAACGCGGAGACAGATCAGGTAAATGTAGTGTACAAGAGAAAGGGCGATACCTACGGATTGATCGAGCCGGAAGTATAAAACCGGACAGAAAATTAAATAAAGACAAATTTACAGCCTGCCGGAGTTTCCGGCAGGCTGTTTTGTTGTATGGGAAATGATATGCCCCGGAGATTTTCGAATTGTCTGAATACCGGAAAAATCAGAAACATAACCTGTAAGGAGGAACTGAGAGCAGGACAGGGAATGGACAGAGAAAAGAGAATGCGGGCATGGATCCGGGCAGAGGTGATGCTTCTATTTATAATGATGGGAGCATTTCTGCTCCGGGAGACAGGACGGACAGAAAGCATGGAACAGGCGGTGGTCACCGCAACCTCGGCTGCGGGAAAGGATTATATCAAATGGGTGGACTTTACCGTATCCTATGAAGCGCTCTGCCAGGCATATGACTGGGATGTGGATACGTTTGACACGGAACATCATGTGGAGTGGATCCCGCTGCTTGCATATACCGCAGCCAGAACCGGAGGGGAATTTGACAAAAAGGCGCTGAAGATCCTGAACGAGACGGCGGAGAAGCTGGCTGAGGGAGAGGCAGAGATAGAAACTCTCACAAAAGATATGAAATACTATCCGTATTATCTGGAAGCTTACAGCGCGGCACTGGGAGGACTGGTGGGAGAATACGAGGCAGAGGTGATAGGAGAAGACGGACAGAGCACCTGGCAGAAAAAATACGGATTAAAAGGTTATTGCCCCATTGCGAGAGGATTTGATTATACTCATTATGATGATTTCGGGGCGGGAAGAAGCTACGGATATAAACGAAGGCATCTGGGCCATGACATGATGGGGCTCGTCGGTGTACCTATCATTGCTGTCGAGTCCGGCACTGTGGAAGCCCTGGGCTGGAACCAGTACGGCGGCTGGCGCATTGGTATCCGCAGCTTTGATAATAAGCGCTACTATTACTATGCACATCTGCGGCAGAACTACCCCTATGCGGAAGGACTGGAAGAAGGCAGCGTGGTGACGGCGGGGGATGTGATCGGTTATATGGGACATACCGGTTACAGTACCACAGAAAATGTAAATAATATAGAAGTAACCCATCTGCACTGGGGATTGGAACTGGTCTTTGATGAAGAACAGAAAGAGAGTGACAACGAGATCTGGATCGATGTCTATCCGCTGACCTGTTTTCTGGCAAAACACACGCAGGAAGTGCAGAAAGTCGAGGGAACAAGAGAGTGGATCCGCACTACAAAAATCCGGGAATTCTGATTTCTAAAAATTTCATTTGTTATTTTGTTATTTTTTTGACAAAAGCATTGCAAAACAGATTTCGCTATGTTAAAATGGGGACAGTGAAATGATAAAAAAATAACAATCTACATTTCAGAAAGCAAACCAAACGAAAACAAAAAGTGGAGGACAAACAAATGGCAAAGAAAGTTGTATTAGCAGGCGCTTGCCGTACCGCAATCGGTACCATGGGCGGAACCTTAAGCACAACTCCTGCACCGGAGCTGGGCGCAATCGTTATCAAGGAGGCTCTGAAGAGAGCAGGCGTTGCTCCCGAAGCAGTTGACCAGGTATATATGGGATGTGTAATCCAGGCTGGCCAGGGACAGAACGTAGCACGTCAGGCAGCTATCAAAGCCGGACTTCCCATCGAAGTTCCCGCAGTTACCATGAATGTGGTATGTGGTTCCGGCCTGAACTGTGTGAACCAGGCAGCACAGATGATCATGGCCGGTGATGCAGATATCGTAGTAGCAGGTGGTATGGAGAACATGTCCATGGCTCCTTACGCAATTCCTCAGGGACGTTACGGATATCGTATGGGTAACGCAACCATGGTTGATACCATGATCAAAGATGCACTTTGGGATGCTTTCAATGATTATCATATGATCAAGACCGCAGACAACATCTGCGAAGAGTGGGGACTTACCCGTGAAGAACTGGATGAGTTCGCATTAAAGAGCCAGTTAAAGGCTGAAGAAGCTCAGAAGAACGGTGCCTTCAAGGCAGAGATCGTTCCCGTAGAAGTTAAGAAGAAAAAAGAGACCATCGTATTCGATACCGATGAAGGCCCTCGTCATGGTTCTACCATCGAAGGTCTGGCTAAGCTTCGTGCCATCAATCCCGGTGGATTCGTTACCGCAGGTAACGCTTCCGGTATCAACGACGGTGCAGCAGCTATCGTTGTTATGAGCGAAGAGAAGGCTAAGGAGCTGGGCGTTAAGCCTATGGCTACTTTCGTAGCAGGCGCTCTGGCTGGTGTTCGTCCCGAGGTTATGGGTATCGGCCCTGTAGCTTCTACCAAGAAGGTAATGGCTAAGACCGGTATGAAGATCGAAGACTTCGATATCATCGAGGCTAACGAAGCATTCGCAGCACAGTCCGTAGCAGTTGGTAAGGAACTGGGCATCGATGTAGATAAGCAGCTGAACCCCAACGGCGGTGCTATCGCACTGGGTCATCCCGTAGGAGCTTCCGGATGCCGTATCCTGGTAACTCTGCTGCATGAGATGCAGGCAAGAGGTGCCAAGACCGGTCTGGCTACTCTGTGCATCGGCGGTGGCATGGGCTGCTCCACCATCGTTAAGATCGAGGATTAATTTTATAAATATTCGCTGGGGCGGTAGAATCTCTATCGCCTTAGTGTGGTTTTGAAAATACTGATTGAAATGTGAAATGAGGTAAAAACATGGATTACATTTTGTATGAGCAGAATGGCAATGTGGCAACCATCACCATCAACCGTGAAAAGGCACTGAACGCTCTGAATTCTCAGGTACTGGATGAACTGAACGCTACATTGGATGCAGTAGATCTGGCAACGGTTCGTTGTCTGGTGATCACCGGTGCAGGCAGTAAGTCTTTCGTGGCAGGTGCAGATATCGGAGAGATGAGCAGCCTGACCAAGGCAGAGGGCGAGGCATTCGGTAAGAAGGGTAACGATGTATTCCGCAAGATCGAGACCTTCCCCATTCCCGTGATCGCAGCTGTCAACGGCTTTGCTCTGGGCGGCGGATGTGAGATTTCCATGAGCTGTGATATCAGAATCTGTTCCGACAATGCAGTCTTCGGACAGCCCGAGGTAGGACTGGGAATCACTCCCGGCTTCGGCGGAACCCAGAGACTGGCTCGTCTGGTAGGTGCAGGCATGGCAAAACAGATGATTTACACCGCACGCAATATCAAGGCAGCAGACGCTTACAGAATCGGTCTGGTAAACGAAGTTTACAGCGCAGAAGTAGATGCAGACGGCAATGTGGTAAAGAGTGCACAGGAAGTAATGCTGGCAGCAGCACAGAAGATGGCAGCCACCATTGCAAAGAATGCTCCCATCGCAGTCCGCAACTGCAAGAAGGCTATTAACGAAGGCCTGGATGCAGATATGGATCAGGCAGTAGTGATCGAAGAGAAGCTGTTCGGTGACTGCTTCGAGACAGAAGATCAGAAGTATGGTATGGCTTTCTTCCTTGACAAGAACAAGGAGAAGGTAAAAGAGCCTTTTAAGAACTGCTAATCATTACGAATATAAAAGTATAAAATCAGGAGGATTTACCATGAAAGTAGGTATTATCGGTGCAGGTACTATGGGACAGGGCATTGCAAAGGCATTTGCCCAGGTAGACGGATATGAAGTAGCTCTTTGCGATATCAAGCAGGAGTGGGCTGACGGCGGCAAGGCCAAGATCGTAAAAGGCTATGCAAGACTGGTAGAAAAAGGAAAGATGACTCAGGAGGCTGTTGACGCTATCGTAGCTAAGATCACTCCGGGCCTGAAGGAAGATCTGTGTGCAGACTGCGATCTGATCGTAGAAGCTGCATTTGAGAACATGGAAGTTAAGAAGACCACCTTCGGTGAGCTGGACAAGATCTGCAAGCCCGAGTGTGTATTTGCTTCCAACACTTCCAGCCTTTCCATTACCGAGATCGGCAACGGACTGACCCGTCCTCTGATCGGTATGCACTTCTTCAATCCCGCAGACCGTATGAAGCTGGTTGAGGTAATTGCAGGTGTGAATACTCCCGCAGAGACCGTAGACACCATCAAGAAGATATCGGAAGAGATCGGCAAGACCCCTGTTCAGGTAAACGAGGCAGCAGGCTTTGTTGTTAACCGTATCCTGATCCCTATGATCAATGAAGCAGCTTTCATCAAGATGGAAGGTGTATCCGATATCGCAGGTATCGACGCAGCTATGAAGCTGGGCGCTAATCATCCCATGGGACCCCTGGAACTGGGCGATTTCGTAGGACTGGATATCTGCCTTGCCATCATGGATGTTCTGTACAACGAGACCGGCGACAGCAAGTATCGTGCATGCCCTCTGATCCGTAAGATGGTTCGCGGCGGTAACCTTGGTGTGAAGACCGGCAAGGGCTTCTATGTATACAATGCAGACCGCACCAAGACTCCTGTGGATGCACAGTAGGCAAAAGGTAAAATAACTGTTCGGAGCCGGATACGGCTCTGGACAGTCTAAGTTCATAATTACAACCAAGTATAAATAACAATGGAGGATTAACATCATGGATTTTACATTATCCAAAGAGCATGAGATGGCGAGACAGCTGTTCAAAGAGTTCGCCGAGAACGAAGTAAAACCTCTTGCGCAGGAAGTTGACGAGACCGAAACCTTCCCCAGAGAGACCGTTGAGAAGATGGCTAAGTACGGCTTCATGGGAATTCCCGTTCCCAAGGAGTACGGCGGACAGGGCTGTGATACCCTGACCTACGCTATGTGTGTTGAGGAGCTTTCCAAGGTTTGTGCAACCACCGGCGTTATCGTATCCGCACATACCTCTCTGTGTATCGATCCTATCATGACCTTCGGTACTGAGGATCAGAAGAAGAAATATGTTCCCGATCTGGCAAGCGGCCGTAAGATCGGCGCTTTCGGTCTGACCGAGCCCGGTGCAGGTACCGATGCTCAGGGACAGCAGACTAAGGCTGTATTAGATGGTGACGAGTGGGTCATCAACGGATCCAAGTGCTTCATCACCAACGGTAAAGAAGCTGATGTATATATTGTTATCGCAGTTACCGGTATCGTAGAGAAGAGAGGCAGAAAGATGAAGGAGATTTCTTCCTTTATCGTTGAGAAAGGTACTCCCGGATTTACCTTCGGTACCAAAGAGAAGAAGATGGGTATCAAGGGTTCTTCCACTTACGAGCTGATCTTCACCGACTGCCGTATCCCCAAGGAGAATATGCTTGGTAAGCAGGGACAGGGATTCAAGATCGCAATGCACACTCTGGACGGCGGACGTATCGGTATCGCTTCCCAGGCTCTGGGTATTGCAGAAGGCGCTCTGGAGAGAACCGTTGCTTACACCAAGGAAAGAAAGCAGTTCGGAAAGTCCATTTCCGGATTCCAGAATACACAGTTCCAGCTGGCTGATATGGCTACCAAGGTGGAAGCTGCCAAGATGTTGGTATACAAGGCTGCACGCAAGAAGGACGAGTACAAGACCAATCCTAAGATCTCTTACTCTGTAGAAGCTGCTATGGCTAAGCTGTATGCTGCTGAGGTTGCTATGGAAGTTACTACCAAGGCTGTTCAGCTGCACGGTGGTTACGGTTACATCAGAGAGTACGAAGTTGAACGTATGATGCGTGATGCAAAGATCACCGAGATCTACGAGGGTACTTCCGAAGTTCAGAGAATGGTTATCTCCGCAGATCTGCTGAAATAAGCAAGCAGGCATTTGTCGGAAATTTTATTAGAAAAGTAAGGAGAAAATACAATGAAGATTGTTGTTTGTATTAAGCAGGTGCCCGATACCAAGGGCGGTGTTAAATTCAATCCTGACGGAACTCTTGACAGAGGCGCAATGCTTGCTATCATGAATCCCGATGATAAGGCTGGTCTGGAAGCTGCACTGAAGCTGAAGGACGAGTTCGGCGCAGAAGTTACCGTACTGACCATGGGTCTTCCCAAGGCAGCAGATGCTCTTCGTGAGGCGCTGGCTATGGGTGCTGACAAAGCAATTCTGGTTACCGACAGAGTACTGGGCGGTGCTGATACCTGGGCTACTTCCACTACCATTGCAGGTGCACTGAGAAACCTTGACTATGATCTGATCATTACCGGTCGTCAGGCAATCGATGGTGATACCGCACAGGTTGGTCCTCAGATCGCTGAGCATCTGGGACTTCCCGTAATCTCTTATGCACAGGATATCAAGGTTGAGGGAGACAAGGTGATCGTTCAGAGACAGTATGATGACAGATATCATGTAGTAGAGGCTCAGATGCCCTGCCTGATCACTGCACTGTCCGAGCTGAATAAGCCTCGTTATATGACTCCCGGCGGAATCTTCGATGCATGCAAGGCAGAGATCACTACCTGGGGCAGAGCTGATCTGAAAGATGTTGATGACAGCAACCTTGGCCTGAAGGGATCTCCTACCAAGATTGCAAAGGCATCCGATAAGGTTCGTAAGGGCGCAGGTGAGAAGATCGTTCCCGATTCACCTGAAGACGGAGCAGCTTACATTGTGGCTAAATTCAAAGAAAAGCACATCATCTAATATAGGAGGCAAACCATGGTAACCAATAATATTGAAGAATACAAGGGTGTATATGTGTTCGCCCAGCAGGTAGACAATGAGATCAGCGGTATCGCATTGGAGCTGCTCGGCAAAGGTAAAGAGCTGGCTGCAAAGCTGGAGACCGAGGTAACCGCGGTTCTGATCGGTTATAATGTAAAGAATCTGGCAGATAAGCTGGCTGAGTATGGCGCAGATAAGGTAATCCTTGTGGACGATCCCGAACTGGAGACTTACAGAACCGAGCCTTATGCACATGCACTGGCATCTGTTATCGAGAAATATAAGCCTGAGATCGTTCTGGTAGGTGCAACTGCTATCGGACGTGACCTCGGCCCTACCGTTTCCGCAAGAGTTAAGACCGGTCTGACTGCTGACTGTACTGTACTTGAGATCGGTGATTTCCCTCTCGTTGCTATCCCCGGACAGGAGCAGAAGCACAACCAGCTGCTGATGACCCGTCCTGCATTCGGTGGTAACACCATCGCTACCATCGCCTGCCCCGACAACAGACCTCAGATGGCAACCGTTCGTCCCGGCGTTATGCAGAAGATCGCTCCTATCGCAGGTGCAAAGGCTGTAATCGAAGAGTACAATCCCGGATTTACTCCGAACAACAAATATGTAACCATCAAGGAAGTCGTTAAGGCTGTATCCGATACCGTTGATATCATGGATGCTAAGATTCTGGTATCCGGCGGACGTGGAGTTGGCAGCGCAGAGAACTTCAAGATCCTGGACGATCTGGCAGAGGTTCTTGGCGGTACCGTATCCTGCTCCCGTGCAGTTGTAGATAATGGCTGGAAGCCCAAGGATCTGCAGGTTGGACAGACCGGTAAGACCGTTCGTCCTCAGATTTACTTTGCAATCGGTATCTCCGGTGCTATTCAGCATGTAGCAGGTATGGAAGAGTCTGATCTCATTGTTGCCATCAACAAGGATGAGACCGCGCCTATCTTCGATGTGGCTGACTACGGTATCGTAGGCGACCTGAACAAGGTAGTTCCCGCTCTGACCGAGCAGCTGAAGGCTGCAAAGGCTGAGAAGGCAGCAAACTAATTCGTAACAACGGATTAAAAACATATAAGAACTCCGCCTGATTCCCCGGTCCGTCCGGGAGTCGGGCGGAGTTCTTTTCTGCAAAAAACTGATGCAACTTGTGCAAGTTTCTTGCCTTGTATGCTTGCGCTGAGGGAAGCAAAATAGTAAAATAAATTGATACCAAGGGTAACAAGGTGAAAAATAAATTTTTCACCTGCAAATTTGTGCCTTCGGCTCAAAGTTTGCAGGTTGTTGAAAGGCGTGAGTAGTTTTATGGCAAAACAAAAAGAAGTAAAGACCAACGCAATGCGGATCCTGGAATCTTTGAAGATTCCTTATACCCATTACACCTACGAGTGTGAGGAATTCGTGGACGGTCTTCAGATAGCTGACAAATTATCCCTGCCCTATGAACAGGTCTATAAGACGTTGGTCACCGTGAGCAACAGCAAGAATTATTTTGTATTCGTTATCCCTATTGCGGCGGAGCTGGATCTGAAAAAGGCAGCGAAATCGGTAGGGGAAAAGAGCGTGGAAATGATCCACGTAAAGGACATTAACGCCATTACCGGTTATATCCGCGGCGGCTGTACTGCCATTGGCATGAAAAAGCAGTACGTGACCAGAATCGATGAAAGCGCAAAGACACAGGAGCAGATCTATGTCAGCGGCGGCAAGATCGGATCTCAGATCCGTCTGACACCGGAGGATCTGGCCAAGGCAGCGAAAGCAGAATTTGCCGATATTATCCGGCATGAAAATTAACCGGGAAGATACCGTAAGGATCTGACAATTACGAAAACATATATAAAGGAGTATCTATGGAAAAAGAAAAAGCAATTCTCGATTACGACACCGTGGCACTGGATGAAGCACAGGATGCGGTGATCATCATAGACCAGACCTTATTACCCGGCAGGATCGAACTGATCGCTTTACATACGGCACAGGAAATTTGGGATGCCATTTATCTGTTGAAAGTCAGAGGGGCTCCGGCCATCGGCGTAGCGGCGGCACTGGGTATTTATCTGCTGGCAAACCGCATCGAGACCGAAGATTTTGAAAAGTTTTATGAGAAATTTACCGAATATAAGGAATATCTGGATTCTTCCAGACCCACCGCAGTCAACCTGTCCTGGGCATTGAAGCGTATGAATGCCGTGGCTGTGAAGGCTGGCAGAGAAGAACACAAAACAGTGGCAGAAGTGAAGGAAATCCTGCATGATGAAGCCTTGCAGATTCGGGCAGAAGATGTGGAAGTATGCCGAAAAATCGGAGAATTTGGACTGGAACTGGTGAAACCGGGAGATGGCATCCTGACTCACTGTAATGCAGGACAACTTGCAACCGTAAAATATGGTACTGCAACAGCACCTATTTATCTGGGACAGGAGAAGGGCTATAACTTCCATGTATTTGCGGATGAGACCAGACCCCTGTTGCAGGGAGCCAGACTGACTGCTTTTGAACTGCATTCCGCGGGCGTGGATGTCACACTGATCTGCGACAATATGTCTGCTTCTGTAATGTCCAAGGGCTGGGTACAGGCAGTGTTCGTGGGTTGTGACAGAGTGGCGGCTAACGGAGATACGGCCAACAAGATCGGCACCAGCGTAGTAGCAGCGGTAGCAAAGCAGTACGGTGTACCGGTATATATCTGTGCACCTACATCTACCATTGACATGGCTACCGTTACCGGCGCAGATATCTGCATCGAGCAGCGCAAGGCGGAAGAGGTCACCGAGATGTGGTATAAGGAGCGCATGGCCCCGGAAGGTGTAAAGGTATACAATCCCGCTTTTGATGTAACGGATCATGAACTGATCGCTGGAATCGTAACAGAGTACGGTGTGGCAAGAGCGCCTTACACCGAGAGCCTGAAGGAGATCATGGAACGCAAGGCACAGAGAGGCTGATGGTGTAGATATGAAGCGAAATGTAAGTCTTGCGGAGATATCCGATGGCCGATTATACAAAGCAAATGATATGGTAAAAGCGGATTGCGGTGGTTGCAATGGCTGTTCCCGGTGTTGTCACGGCATGGGCAATTCCATTATCCTGGATCCCTATGATGTGTACCGGATGACTACAGGAATGGGGAAAAGCATGCAGGAGCTATTAGCGGCATCGGTGGAGCTCAATGTGGTGGACGGTGTGATCTTACCGAATCTGAAAATGCAGGGAGCAGAGGAAGCCTGTGCGTATCTGGACGGAGAGGGTCGATGCAGTATTCACCCGTACCGTCCCGGAATCTGCCGGCTATTTCCGCTGGGAAGATATTATGAAAATGGAGGATTTTCCTATTTTCTCCAGACCGGGGAATGTGCAAAGGAGAACCGCAGCAAGATAAAAGTCAGTAAATGGATCGATACTCCGGATCTGACCCGCAATCAGCAATTTACCTTACAATGGCATGACCTGTTACATGCCATGGAAGAAAGACTGACAGGAGAAGACGAAGGGAAACAGAGGGAAGAAAATCTCCTGCTGCTGCGTCTGTTTTATTTATTGCCGTATGAGGGGACGATAGATTTTTACACACAGTTTACAGAGAGGATGGAACATTGGAATGGACAGAACGGACAGATTTAACAGTTTAAACAAGCTCTCCATTGAGAAGCGCCTATTGAAAGTATTTCGTAAGACCACGATACTGCTGAGCATGACGGGTGTCATCGCCTGTGTGGCCATGGGAATCGTGAGTTATCAGTATTCCTACGCCTTGAAGCATTACGGTTTCGCGCAGGGTGACATCGGTAAGGCGATGATCGTTATCGCGGAGATGCGGAGTGAGACCCGTGCCGCCATCGGCTATGATGACGATACACTGATCGCTACAGCAAAAAATGCCCATGACCTGACGGCGGAACAGTTGGATACCTATATCAGTGCCCTGGAAGATGACATGATCACGGATGAGGGAAGAGCTACCTACCAGCAGATCAAGGACGGCGTAGCTTCTTATCAGCAGATCGAGGCACAGATACTGGAACTGGGAACAGCTTCCGATTCTGCTAAGCGGGTGCAGGCACAGCAGATGGCAGGCGAACAGATGGATCCCGTGTTCCAGCAGGTCTATGCAGATATGACGAGCCTGTTGGACAGCAGTGTAACGAACGGAAATGCCATGGAAGCCAAACTGAATGTTTTCCGTGTGGTTATTTTTATCGTAATCCTTCTGATCATCGGAGTAGGCTTTGCGGGATCTGAAAAAGCGGGAAAAAGAATAGCCAAAGGAATCGCCGGACCGCTGAAAGCGCTGGCAGACAGACTGGATGGGTTTGCTGCAGGTGATCTGTCTTCAGAGTTCCCGGAAGTAAAGACAGAGGACGAAGTGGCAGAGATGAATCGTGCCGCCATTGCAATGGCTGAAAATCTGCGAATGATCATTGAGGATATCAAGCAGGCTCTGAATGCCATGGCAAATGGTGACTGGACGGTAAAATTTCTTTACCCCGATCTCTATGCAGGGGATCTGGATGAATTGAAGGAAGCCCTGAGAGATATCAAATATAAGATGAACGAAGCATTGTACAATGTAAATTCCGTATCCGGACAGGTATCCATGGGTGCCGGAAGCCTGGCAGATGCCGCACAGTCTCTGGCAGAGGGCGCTACTGAGCAGGCCGGAGCCGTACAGCAGCTACAGGCAACCATTACTAATATTACCTCTATGGTAGACAATACTGCAGAGCATACCAAGAATTCCAGCAGGCAGGCACAGGAATACTCTGCTAAGGCAGATGAAGGCCGTACCGAGATGAATCATCTGATGGAGATCATGGAACAGATCAACGAGACTTCCGAGAAGATCAGCAACATCATCGGTGAGATCGAGGATATTGCCAGTCAGACCAATCTGCTGTCCTTAAATGCGTCCATTGAGGCAGCCAGAGCGGGGGAGGCCGGAAGAGGTTTTGCTGTGGTGGCAGACCAGATTGGTAAGCTGGCAGAGCAGAGTGCGCAGTCCGCTGTCAATACCAGAGAGCTGATCGGCGGTACACTGGAGGAGATCCATGCCGGCAATGAAGCTGTGGATCATGCGTCCCAGACGTTGAGCGTTATCGTGGAAGGCGTCCGCAGGATCGCACAGGATTCTGAGGAACTGAACCAGATTGCAGCTGCTCAGTCAGATGCCATGAATCAGGCGGAGAGCGGTGTGAACCAGATCTCCGAGATCGTACAGTCCAACTCTGCGGCAGCAGAAGAATTATCCGCTACCAGTGAGGAACTGCTGGCTCAGTCCGAGAATATGACCAATCTGGTAAAGCAGTTCAAGCTGATCGATGAGGAGAAGATTCAGGCGAGAAAAAAGGAGGCTGACCATGCCGGTATTTGATTTCAGCAGTATCCCGGAAAATGAGAAGAAGCAGGATCCCGTATGCACCTATACCATGTTCCGTTCCAATGAGGCTGCGGCAAGTCCCGAAAAGCCGATCCTGATCCTGGACAACAGCAGCGAACCGTGGAAGCACCATGCTATCGGTGTCTTCGGCAATCAGAACAAACGCACGAATTTCGAATTCAGGGAAGAGGGCAGCAGTGCCTATGCCGATATTTTACAGATCGATGCAAGATTCGTAAGCCTCGTCAGATGGTTAGGAGAAAATCACATCAATGTCCGGCTTTCCGGGGAAAACCGGGAAGAAGGCTATGCGGTATACAAGATCCGAGAGACTGCATTTGGCGGCGGAACCAAGCTTTCGGCAGAAGATGGATTTTTACAGTTCATGATGGAAAGACTGTTCGCCAGCAGTGCTCCCGCAGAAGAGGAACAGGGGGAGGACGAAGAGGAAGACGGCGATGATATGAAGCTTACCAGCCTTCAGAGTATCTCCGATTTCATGACATGTGCTGGAAGGACCATGCCGGAAAACATCCGCCTGTGGGCCAGAAGAAATCTGGCGGTGGCCAGATCCCATGAGGTGTCTCCGGAAGAGAGAAGACATGCCCAGAGAGCGCTGTCCATCATGATGAACATTCAGTGGAAGGGCAATTACTTCGAAGCCATTGATCCGATGGAAGCCAGACGGATCCTGGACGAGGAATTGTACGGCATGGAGAAAGTCAAGCAGCGGATCATGGAGACCATTATCCAGATTAACCGTACCCACACCTTACCGGCTTACGGACTGCTTCTGGTTGGTCCGGCCGGAACCGGTAAATCCCAGATCGCTTATGCGGTGGCGAGGATCCTGAAATTGCCCTGGACAACATTAGACATGAGTTCCATTAACGATCCGGAGCAGCTGACCGGAAGCTCCAGAATCTATGCCAATGCCAAGCCGGGCATTATCATGGAGGCTTTTTCCATGGCGGGAGAGTCTAATCTGGTATTCATCATCAATGAGTTGGACAAGGCGGCAAACGGCAAGGGTAACGGCAATCCGGCGGATGTGCTTCTGACACTGCTTGACAATCTGGGATTCACGGACAACTATATGGAATGTACCGTTCCCACCTTTGGTGTCTACCCCATCGCCACTGCCAATGACAAGGAGCAGATCAGTGCTCCGTTAATGTCCCGTTTTGCAGTGATCGACATCCCGGATTACACACCGGAGGAGAAGAAGATCATTTTCTCCAGATTTGCATTGCCGAAGGTGCTGAAAAGGATTGGACTGCAGGCAGACGAATGCACACTCACCGAAGAGGGACTGGATGCGGTGGTGGAGATCTATTCCAACACCAGTGGAATCCGTGACCTTGAGCAGGCGGCGGAGCATCTGGCAGCCAATGCCCTGTATCAGATCGAAGTGGACGGGGTAAAGGAAGTTGTATTTGATGCAGAAAAAGTGAAGAAATTATTTCTATAAGTAATAGAAGCAGGTAGTCGCAGGATGCGGTTGCCTGCTTTTTGTGCAAAGTCGGGGGTTTTTGCCCGGCATCATTATAGAAAAACGAGTAGAGGAGAGGGACATGACAAAGAAAGTATTAGTGATCACGGATGCACAGAACGAATTCATCACCGGGGCGCTGGGAAACAAGGAGTGCGAGGCGGCGGTAAAGTATATCGTTGCGGCAGCAGAAAGTGGGGAATACTACAAGGTGATCTTTACAAAGGATACCCATACGGCGGATTATCTGCACACCCAGGAAGGAAAGCGTCTGCCCGTTCTGCACGGACAGGAAGGCACAGAAGGATATAAGATCCATCCGGATATCGTGAAGGCGGTACAGGAGCATTATGCACCGGAACAGATCCTTATGGTGAAAAAGCCTACTTTTGGCAGTCTGGATTTTGGAAATACGCTGAAGGCAATCTGGGAAGAGGTGACGGAAGCAGGAGAGGCAGCAGAGGGTGAATATCCCATGGAAGTGGATTTTACCGGATTCTGCACCGGAATCTGTGTGTTAAGCAATGTGGTCATGGCAAAGGCATTTGTACCGGAAGCGAGAGTGTGTGTCATTGAGAAGGCCTGTGCCTGTGTGACACCCCAGACGCACCAGACGGCCATCGCAGCTATGGGACCGATCCAGGCGGATGTGATTTAGAGAACATATCATATTTACACAGTTGTGAATCTAAGAGAGAAAGAGGATAAAATCATGCAATTACCACAGATCATCAACAGCTTACTGGAAAATGATATGTACAAGTTCTCTATGGGACAGTGTATCTACCACCAGTTCAGCGCTTATAAGACTACCTGGACCTTCAAATGCAGGAATACAGATGTATTTTTCACATCTGAAATGGTAGAAGAAATCAAGGCGCAGATCCGGGCCTATTGTGACTTACGTTTTACGGAAGAGGAACTGGCTTATCTGGAGAACGTAAAATGGATCAAGGGTTCCTATGTGGATTTTTTACGTTTGTGGCAGCCCAGATACGAGGATTTTGAGATCGGCACGGAGGCGGACTGCGGTCTGACCATCGAGACCAAGGGATCCTGGCTGAATACTTCTATGTATGAGATCCCGACGCTGGCTATTGTTAATGAAGTATTTTTCCGTATGAATTATGACTATGAGAAGCTGTATGCCTCCTTCCGGGAGCGTCTGGCAGACAAGCTACAGAAGCTGGTGGACGGAACGTATTGCCTTGGAAATTTCAGTGAATTCGGTCTGAGACGCCGTCTCTCTGCAGAGGCACAGGAACTGGCAGTACAGGAGCTGGTGGGTCACAATAAGGATTATAAGGACTCCGCCTGCATTGGTACCTCCAATGTCTATCTGGCAAAGAAATGGAACGTGACACCGGTAGGCACTATGGCCCATGAATGGATCATGTGTACCGGGCAGGGCAATCACAAGCACAATCCGGCATATTCCAACTGGTATGCCCTGGATGCCTGGGTGAAAGAGTATGGCATTTTGAACGGAATTGCTTTGACGGATACGATCACCACGGATTGTTTCCTGAAAGATTTCCAGCTGACCTATTCCACTCTGTTTTCCGGCGTGCGGCATGACAGTGGGGATCCCTTTGCATGGGGGGAGAAGCTGATATCTCATTATGAATCTCTGGGGATTGACCCGAAGCGCAAGACCCTGCTGTTCAGTGACGGCCTGGACTTTGCACGGGCAGATGAACTGCGTAAGGCATTCCGGGACAGGGTGACGGTGGCTTTCGGTATCGGAACCTATATTGCCAATGATACCTGCGAGGAACCGTTGAATATTGTCATGAAGACCACTGCCTGCAACGGCATGGATGTGGCAAAGATCTCCGATACTCCCGGCAAGGAAATGTGTAAGAATGCAGATTACGTGGATTATCTCACCAGATGTATCAGATGGAGACTGGAACATGACAGATAGGAAGCAGCAGAAAATCAGAAATGGCGGGAATACAGCATGGATGAAAAAAACAGAATAGAAAACAGAATCGGTGTGCTGGATGGAATCCGTGCCATAGCCATCGGGATGGTAGTGTGGTTTCATTTCTGGCAGCAGACATGGCTGACACCGTATCTTCGGATTCCAACAGAGTACACAAAATATATTGGAATCACAGAGATCAACCTTGCCGGATGGGTCAGGTATGGATTTATTTTTGTGGATATGATGATCCTGCTTAGCGCATTCTGCAATTTTTATCCTTATGCAAGATCTATTGTTCTGGGAGAGGACTGGCCGGATACGAAGACATTTTACAGAAAGAGGGCAGCAAGAATACTGCCTTCTTACTATTTTATGTTGGCGATCGATCTGTTTTTCTATATTTTACCGGGACATAAATATCGGAATGTGGGAGCATTGTGCAAAGATATTGTGACACATGTATTTTGCGTTGCACCAAATTGGTCGGACACTTATATATCCACATCTTTTAACGGCGTGTTATGGACGGTACAGATGGAAGTGATCTATTATCTGCTGCTGCCGTGGATCGCAAGATTGTTCCGCAAGTGGGCCTTTGCCACTTATAGTGTGATGTTGATGATTTCCGTTACAAGTACTGCGGTAATTCTGAACTGTTTTGCGGGAAAAGAGAGAAATTATGGAAATAATATTCTGACGTTTATGGGAATCTATGCCAATGGCATGCTTTGCTGCATCCTGTATGTCATGTGGAAGAAATATGTGACAGAAAATAAATACTCGCGGCTGGCAGGAACAGTGATCTCTGTTTTGTGTATTTTTCTGATGAACGGGATGATTCATAAATACGACGGGGATGTGAATCTGCAGGCAGTTCAGCTGCAGAGCAGGCTGGTGCAGTCGTTTCTGTTTGCATTGTTCCTTTTCAGTACGGCCTGTGCGGGAGAATATTATCAGAAACTATATTCCAACCGGGTGGCATCACTTTTTTGCAAATTTTCCTATAATCTGTATCTCTGGCATCAGATGATCGCCGTCTGGCTGAAAGAAAAAAGAATTCCTTATTGGAGCGGGGATACGCCGCCAAATATGACAGGTGACCGTGTATGGCAGTGGAAATATCAGATACTGATTATCGTGGTGTCTGCGGCGGTGGCGGTAGCAGTTACTCTGATCGTGGAAATTCCTGCGGCCCGATATCTGCTGAAAGACAGGGACAGCCATAAGGAAGAAGGAAAACAGCATGACAGGATATGAACATATTGAGCACACGTTTGCACCGGTGTACGATGCGGATTCGCTGGTGCTGATCCTGGGAACATTGCCCTCGGTGAAATCCCGGGAGAACCATTTTTATTACGGCCATAAGCAGAACCGTTTCTGGAAAGTGATGGCAGATCTGTGCGGGGAACCGGTGCCGGAGACCATAGAGGAGAAAAAGAAAATGCTACTGGCTCATCACATTGCCGTCTGGGATGTAATCCAGAGCTGCGATATTAAGGGATCCAGCGACAGCAGCATCCGCAATGTGGAGCCGACGGATATTCGAAGGATTCTGGCGGAATCACAGATCACGCGGATCTATGCCAACGGTAACAAAGCAGGAGAGCTTTATCGAAAATATCAGCTGCCCCTGACCGGCATAGAAGCCACGGTGCTGCCCTCCACCAGCCCGGCCAATGCGGCATGGAGGCTGGAGAGTTTGTGCGAAGTGTGGCGGGAGACGATAGTACTTTTATAATTTTTGAAAAAACGACAAAAAATGAAAGTACTATTGACAATTCATGAGATGTTTTATATAATTTATGAAATGATACCAAAAGTATCAAAAGCAAAAGGGGATTATCGTATAGAACAGACCGCGCATCTAATAAGGATGCGCGGTCTGTTTTTATATATGGCATATAGTAAAATATAATTTAGTAAAGCATGATTGACTAAATTATAAATTAGCATTATGGTAAGGATGCGGAAATGGAGGGCAAGGGAAACTTGTAGATAGCGGAGAAAGGCTTGGTAATATAAAATGAGCAAGGAAAATGTGGATATAAAATATGAATTGATACCCTATGATGGGTTTATCGGCTCAAAAGAATTTGATTTTGATAAAGCCATTTATGATTTGAATAGTCAGATTGAATTATTATCAAGCCAGGCGGATAACTTGGATTATGTTGTCGCAATTGCAAGTGGTATTGCTTGTGGCCTATTGGACATCCTTTGGGTCGGAGAGTTTGATCTGACGAATGGACGCAGTATTGCCAGTGATAAAGTGGATGCCTTCGTAAAAAAGACAGCAGAAATGTTTGAGGGCGAGAAATTTGATGATGTAAAATCCGCAGTGAAAGCGTTGGAGAAACGATTCCCAATTCCGAGTGATGGAAATACACCTGATTTCGGTGGTGGACTGCAACATCATCTGAGAGATTTTGCTCACCATCCAACAATTGTAGGTTTGGCATTCTCTTTATTAACGCAGTTTACGGAAAAATCATATGGAACAGATGTTAACGGGGTATTCCTTGTTGTTGATGTTCCGGAAAAAAGCAAGCCTTTCATTGGAAAGGATGTACCGCAGAAGATTTTAATGGGAACTATAACATGGTTCTTCCATCTTGTAAGTGATGTTGCTGGGTCAAGCAGCACGGCGGGTGTTACCGGTGGTACGGGAATTCCTGGACCAATCCTTGCTTTGGCAAAGGAGATTTCGGCAATACCGTTTTTCAAGGATATAAAGGTCGATGATGATATGTCATTGTCCCTCTTTCTTTCAAAGTTGTTTAACGGTACGCTTATGATGCAGCGTGATGAAAATGGACAGATTATCAAGGAGTCCGTTGTTAAATTTGATTTGCGTGGCGAACTTGGTGTTGCTGTGGAATTATGTAAACAGGCTGTTCCGGTAATTGCTAACGAGTGCATTGTGCGTGCATTTTATTTTATAAGACGACTTGCAATGGCAATGAAAGAAAAATGTGTGAGTTGCCTTGCAGACATGAAGAAGATTGACTGGAATTCTGTTAAGCCCGCAAACAACCCGACCATTGCACGTATGCTGACTGTTTCAACGGGGGTATTTACTGCACTTGATATGGGTGAGGCAATTGCAACACAAAAATATTGGGTATCCATTAATTATGTAGGTGTGGGAAGATTTGCGGTTGCTATCGGTTCTGATGTGAGTTGGGGACTTAAGGCTCGAAATGTTAAAAAGGTTCGAGATGTGTATGAGAATATAAAGCAGCAGACATTCAGAAAGGCCGATGCAGATATCTATAAAAGAATAGGAGCAGACATGGATATACAGATGGATAAACTCGGTCTTTCGTTGGAGCAGACAGAGATACTTTATAACCTTGAATATTACAAAACACTCAATGATATAGAGCGTACCAACATTCCTATAACCAGAGAAGGCGTTAAAGAACTGAAAACTACATGGCTTCAAGACTGGGCGAAGTTTATCTCTGATGGTTTTGAGAGTTTTACACAGGTTCCTGGAGCGAAAATGCATTGGTACACTATGGATGAATTGCAACAGTGCATTGCCGGACAAAATCCTAATGAACCGTGGTATCGATTAATTCTTCTTGAAGCAATGTTGTTTGAACCGTATTATCCGCTTGGAATGGAGAAGGATAAAAAAGGTAATGATGTACCGTGCAAAAAATACAAGCATCTGAACAATCCGATTAACGGTTTCAAAAAAAGCGAAGGTGACCGATTCCTAAACGAGCAATTTACGGGCAAGTATTGTGAAAAAGAATATGTAAAACGATTGCGTAAGTCTTATGACAAGCGAATGAATGAACTTAATGAGGTCCTTAAGACTGTGATTACGTCTCTGTCCATCACTGCGGTTATCTCAATAGTTACTGTTGCAACTGCGGGTGCCTTTGCGGGACCGATTGCTGTGGCATTGGTAGGCTCAAATTTTGCAGGGCTTAGTGGGGCAGCATTGACCAGCGCCTGTCTTGCATATCTTGGTGGAGGTGCTATAGCAGCAGGCGGTGCTGGAATGCTTGGTGGAACAATTGCTATCGTTGGCGGCGGAGCTGCACTTGGAATAGGGGTTGGTGCCGGAGTCGGTGGTGCTGTTGGTTCAGCAGGACTTTTAGGTAAGAAAAATACCATTATGCAATCGGCAAAATTGCTCACTTCTGTACGAGAAATTTTCCTTAATGATGAACACGATGTCGAGTTTTCTAACAGCGTGTATGAGCAATATCTTCAGAATATTACTGAAATCGAAAAGGGTCTTGTGGAACTCAGATTAAAGAAAGATGTTGCAAAGGGCAAAGAGAAAAAAACCATTGCAGAATCTATAAAAAAGGCAGAAGAATCTGTGGAAGCAATGAAAGTTGCCCGAAAGAATATGCTCAAGTACAACAGCTCTTTTGCAGAAGGCTTGCAGGTACAACGATAAATTGCATTGAGAAGCATTTGGCAAAAAGACGATACGAAGTGTGAAAACATCCGATGCAAAGCTGTTTCTTATAAAATTGCAACAGGAAGATGGGAAAAGCTACAGTTCCATTCATACCATCCGGGGA